>Ga0209700_106858_pt1 | contig 16951 bp, 4 predicted proteins | sample SiratroredBW_FD_187528 | JGI IMG/M metagenome (GOLD analysis project Ga0209700, IMG submission 187528) | Root nodule microbial communities of legume samples collected from California, USA - Siratro red BW (SPAdes) (version 2) | ecosystem: Host-associated > Plants > Roots > Nodule | place: USA...
ACACACACACACATATATATATATATATATATATATATATATATATATATATATATATATATATATATATAAACATACATATATAACATGACATCATCTATCATCCAACTCATAATAATCTTAACTCATGATATCAGACAATATAGACAGAGGACTCGTGCATTGAATAGACCCCGAGATATGTACGTGTCATACAACTCTGAACTGTGAATCCACACAATACAATTTCCAATCAATGATCTAACAATGTATGACAAGGTTAATCCCTCCTGAGACTTTTGACCAACTATATTTAATGCATATCCTAATTTCCATACCACTATCTCGTACACAACATTCACTTTCAATCCACATGTAGTTCATATCAAATTTGTTCCAATCATCAATAAACTTTCATAAGAAAATTGTATAATTGATTCATCCAATTCATACTTGAATAAACATGTAATTATGACATATATTAATAACTAAGGACAAAAAAGAGTCAAAGAAAACTAAGTATCACATATATAAGCAAAACATAGAAAACTAAATATCAATATCAACATCATATACCAAATACTAAACTAAAATCAAGCTTTTCAAACATATCAATACATCATCACAAGCCATATTCAATCTCACCTCTATCACAATCAATCTATAGATATTACACTACTAATTCAAGTATTATTACCCTACTCAATTCAAGTAAACTAATCATCCAAAATCAAACAATCAAACTCATTCAATGTTCAAGTATAAGTTCAAACCTGTAAAAAAATACTTGGACACTGATGATCAAAGATTTATATTCAAGTATTCTATTCTAGGGTTATATTTGAAGATAACTAACTAGTATAAAACATGCAACTAATTGTCCTTACCAGGGTTAAAGTAAAGCACTTTCCAAAATATCTCTAAAGCCTAGAAATCACAGAGGATCTTCTAACCTGCAACATAGAGCTCTTATCAGCTATCATGCTACACCACTAAGACCATAAACTAACAAAGACTCCTATTGACGCCTTAAATGTACATGCAAGATACTTTTCTAGAGTACCTAAGAACACTTAAAATTGACTCAAAGGAAAATAAGCAGAAAATGAATGAACTTACTTTGTTCTAGAATCTGATCAGACACTTTTGCTCTACTCGACACTAGGATCCGGAGTGACCTTCGATCTTTAGTTTGATGAAGATGGGACTAGAATTCTAGAGAGAATGTAAAGGAGAAAAGAAAATTGTATTCTAGAGAGATTTGTGATTTTATAAAAATGAGACTTGAATAACTTATTATTCTATTTATATGAATTTTTCTCTATAATATTAAAATATTTAGATGCCATTTTAAATTTTACTAATTCTACTCTATAGGTATTTCTAATATAGAGTACACATTATTTATTATTTAGTTTTTTCTTTGTAAAAAATTAAAATAAAAAAAGATTTGTTTAGATTTAAAATATTCATAGTATAGTTATATAAGAAATAAATTCTTTAATGTAAAAAAAATTCAAAATAGAAGATAATTTCCAAAAGAAAAGTGTGTAGGTCAGCTAAAATATTTTATCATTATTATTATTTTATTAATATATATTTATAACTAGAAAGATACATAATTTTCACTTATAATTCATTATTTGAACGTTTAATATAAATTAAGATGGAAGGTTGAAACTGAAAGTAATTTATTTCAACTTCCTCTTAAAATAAGTAGATCTTATTCATATTACTTAATAAATATATATATATATATATATATATATATATATATATATATATATATATATATATATATATATATACATTCTTATTAAGTAATTTAATATTAGACAAGGATAAAAATGATTGTTGTTTGAATTAGAGTTACCTGACTAATTTGATTGATTCCTTATGAGTCTGGAACATCGATATATACAAAACTTATATTAAGCCGATGTCTATATAGTAAAACCAATCTAAAAACATGTCAAAACAGTTAAAATGGTTCAGTGAAAAATTAATAATATTAGTTTTAATTTTGTTTTCTGAAAATAAAAAAAATTTAAATATTAATATTTTTTATTCTACGTATTAACCTGTTATTATTAATAAATATTGATGTATATTCTTAAAGTTTCAATTTAAATATGTTATGCTTAATTTATTTAAACTTTTATGTGTATTTTAAATATTAAAACTTATAAAGGTGTATTTTATTTTAATTCAAATATGATACGTGTAATTATTTAAACTTTTATATGTATCTTAAATACCTATAAGTGCAAGTTTTTGTTTTGGTGTCTTGAATCATATTATGACATTTATATTTTTAGTTATTAAAATAGTTTTATTAATACCAATTCGACTCCAATTGAATTATTAAACCTTGAACATAAAATAACACCTAGTTAAATTATATGAAATATATGATTTTTAAGGAAATGAAGAATAAAAAAGTTTTTTGTTTTTAAGTTTATAATTAATTGAATTTTCATTCATAAACTTGATTTCTCAATAAACATAACCTTTTTATATTCTTGATTTTTTATTGATTAGTAATTTTTTTTCAAACAAATAATATTAGTAAGGCTTAAAGTCCATCAAATGACATTTATATGCGATAATCAGGATGTCCTTCATATTAGCTCAAATTCTGTCTTTCATGAAAGGACTAAATATGTCAAGATTGATTGTCATTTCATTTGAGAGAAAATTATATCTGAAGACATCAAGACTGAATTTGTTAATTTGAATAATTTTTTATTTTTACTAAATATTTACGGGGACCTAGAATTAATTATATTTGTAAAAAGCCTGATTCATATGATTTATATGCACCAACTTGAGGGAAAGTCGGAAGTATTGAATATAATGGGCTTAGCCCGTATTTTCTATTAGTATGTTTCTATTTTTTATCTATAAATAAATAGTCCCTATTTGTGTATTTTACACAAGGGAGATTAATTTATAATTATTTTCTTCTTTATTTTAACAACATGAATTAAAATAATATTGTAGGATGATTTTGGTTAATGGCATGAATAGATAAAGATCATGTTAGTTTTGACTTGTATGGAGTGTTTAATAGTATTTTTTGGGTTGGATGATGAGTTTTTGAAGTTTAGAGTGGAAAACTAGTTGTCTTTGTTACCATAAACATGATAGGAGGGTTTAAAAATTTTGTTAGATTACATGGTGTAATTATAATTTGATTGTAATTTTTTCTTTGATTTTGTATGTTGTTTGAGCGCTAATTTATTGATTGAATGACGTTTAAATAATGAATAATAATTACCTACACAAAATATTTTGCTTAAACACTGTCATGGATGCTCAAACAACAATGTTTTTTTGCTTAAGCTATGACTTGACACATGAGTGAGAGAGTTGTTGAAAAAAATTCCTCTTCTTTGGGACTCTTATTGCTCAAGTGACAAGTGGTTATCCAAGTGATGAAGGGTCAAAGTTTTGGATGTTGTTTTAGAACTAGGTGAAGTGTTCAAGTCACGTCGCTCAAATGACAAAGTAATGCTTGAGTGAGGGGGAGGGTCAGTGTTGATTCTCTCTCCTCAAGAATTAGTGTCTCTTAGGGGATAAATGGTCGATTAAGCGATGAAGAGTTATAACTTTAAAAATTGTTTTGAATGCTTGGTAACTTACATTGCAAGTCCTTCATTCAAGTGAACTTGTGATGCTTGAGCAATAAAAGAAACAGTACTAGTCATCTAGGTGATGAGTGAACGCTTAAATAAAAATAAGTGATATCAATTATCTTTCCTTTGGAGTTAGTCGCTCAAGCGAGCTAATCTCACTTAAACGACATAATCCAAAATATTATTATATGTTTAAATTGTCACTGATATTGTTATTATTATATGTGGGATGTATATGAATATGTATTATATGAAATGCATATGTATTGGATCTATATGGTCTCATACAAGATAATATGATAATATATGTTTACATGTATGCACTAAATTGTGTATATGTATGTATGAATTCAATAAAATGACATGATCATGAGATGAATGGATATACATATTGGTGTATGGTGTGTGAGTATGTAAAATGAGATCATGGCTTATAATGTAAGTACTTTAATGATAATTGTGGTGTAATAATATAAGAACCTATAAAAGAAATGAGATATCTTTACTTTGTTAATTACTCAGATCACATAAATTAAGATATTATATAATTAAATTAGAAGCTCAAGAACATGCATAAAGCTTTGTTCAGAAGGTGCAATGAACCACATTATATAAAGTTGAATTATATTTCTTATGAGTAAGATGTTAGTTTTTATTGATATACATTTTTATTAGTCTTTCTCAAATACATTTTTATTAGTCTTTCTCAAAATATCGAGTGTAGTTATTTATTCTAGATATTGAAGATTATTCTAATCTTAAATTGGAAATCATGAATAATTTATTGGTATGATTATATGGACTGAAAATATATGTATTAGTTTGTTCTCATAGAATGTATATGTAATTTTAAATATGTTTTAAGCTTTGAAATTTTAAAAAATTAATTTACTCTTTTGTTGTGATAATGCTACATATTATTTAAAAATATAAAAGAAAACATCATATATCCAACGGGGGACATTAAATTTAATTTTAGTTTATTTTATTATTTATATTTATATTTTGAGAACAATATTATTAAAAAAATATATAAAATATATATTTATTTTAGTTTTAATGCGTATTGCATAACCTTCAACCAGCACTAATGTTATATTATACTCTTACATTATTATATGACAAAACACTAAATTTAGAGACCGAATGAACTTTCACAATACAATACCGTGTGTTTGGGCACACGTTTTCAGTTTCAAATCCAAAGTAATAAAAATCCAAAGTAACATATACGATTGATGGATAGAAAAAGAGTGGAAGAAAGTGGAAAGATTTCCCGAAAAAGTTATTACGAAAATATATTGTAATAACTTAAAATATTATTTCTTTCCTTAATATGCAGTTATTTTTATTGTTTTAAAAATATTATAATTTTTAAAATTAAAAACGAAAAAAATAATTTTATTTCTTATTTTTCTTCTAAAAAAACATATAAATATAGCACTTTAATCCCATCTATTCGTTTTTTATTTTTATTCCTTCATTTCTACAGAAACAAATATAGGATAATGATTCTTTTAGATAAATTTTTCCAAAGATACTTCTAAAAAATAAATAAGTAAAAATACTTTTTCATAAGAGCTTTAATTTATATATAAATTAAAAATTAACACGAAAGAACTTCTAAAAGCATAATTCATATATAATAGATCAATTTTATTTCTTGAAAGTACCTCTTAAAAACAATTAGTAGTGCTTGACATAAAAACAACTTATTTCGGTAATTGGAGTGGTTTGGTGGCAAATAATAGTTTGTATCACATAATTCTTTCTTTTAAGTTTGTTTCCATAATTTATATTCACATAATAAATAATTTTTCATAAACCGAGCAGAAGAAAACAGAGTGGAATATTAATGTTTAAGTTTTGTTTGTAGTGATATTATTTAAGGAAAATTATTGATAACTTAGGCTATAATCTTGTAGAAATGTAAGAAAATCAATGATCACAATAATGGTGAAAAAATAGTTGGCAAAATGAATTGACAAAAGAAAATGGACTCTTGAGATGAGATAAGAAATAAATTAATCACAAGTTAAAAAAGTGAAAAGAAAATTATATTGAAAGAGAAGTTCAACTAATAGAAATTACATTGAGAAGAAATTAAACTAACAAAAATTGACAAGGACTTAAATGATTTAAAATGTAAATTGCATACGAAGACATAAAAATAACGTTGCATCTTGTAACACCCACAAGAGAAATACAGGCCACGACTATTAATAATTACAGCAGAAAGTTATTATAATATTTTAACCAACATTACAAACCAGCTTTATTCTTTAATCAAAATACATATTATCAATAAATATATATATATATATATATATATATATATATATATATATATATATATATATATATATATTATATATAAAAAATATCATTACTTAAATATTTTAGTCTATATGTACATCATTACAATTGCAACAAAACATAAAATAGATGCACTAATGAAATTGAAATAATTTTATAATTAAACAATAATAGTATGATATATTTATATTTCAAACAAGATAATAAGTGAATTTATATAGAAGAGTTATATAAGATTTAATTGAAGACCTATATTAAGTATATTCTAGAAGAGACTAACATCGGATCTTGAAAAATTTATGTTAAGTATGTTATAAAAAAGACTAATATGTGATCTAATATAAGACTTAAATCAGTGATAAATTTAAGATGTGATCTCATATAAGACTTAAATTAATGACAAATTTGAGAATTAAGGATTATGATCAATTCAATACAATCTAGCGTCATATTTACTTATGTTATAATTGTAAAAAATTATTTCTCTAAGTCTCTTTATCAATTACATGTGTTAAAAATGTTTTTGTTAATGAAGATTTGTAGGAAGAAAATTTATACTCATTTACTCTTATTAAAACAACTTGTTGTGTTTTTAATGTAAAGTTATCAAGTACTACAATATTAATCTCAATATATATGACCAATGAAGAAGTAAAATTTTCTAATGACTAGTTGAAGTCTCTTAGTATAAAAGAGAGAAGACAAAAGACACTAATATACTAATATAGATAAATTATTTGTGAAAACAAGTTGTTTATTTTTTAGAAAACTAGTTTTTTCTCTTTCTTTTATATAAGTAATTCTATATTTATTTGTATATCTTGAGAGTGATAGACTTAATTAATTGGAGCTTGTATTAATCTTTTGCAAATATCATCTTGAGTCTTGTTAAAAATGAGTGATTTGTTTATGTTTGGTGGAACTTGACTTATTAATAAAAAATAATGTAATTTTGTGTTGGAACGAATCAATGTAAAAACTTAACTTAATGTTCTTTTAACTTTTTATGCTTTAATTAATGCTTGAACAAATCCCCATGTTATGTTTTATTATTTATGAAAACACATTTAAACTAATATGGACTCTTTGTAATTTTTAATCATCTATATTTAATCAATCTCAGACTATTTAAGAAACAAGAAAATAAATGACAAAATCTAATGTAAGATTTTGGATATTTCCATGTATTTATTTACAAGAAACTACCTAAGAAGCTAAATTGTCGAAAACCATTAAAAAAATTGAAAAAGAAAAAGATTTTGCCTCATCTCGTCTCTAGAGCACTTTTAAGAAATTACTTTCTATTATCATAAATAATGTCATTAGAGAAAAATTATATTTCGTTTTTCTCTCTCCCACATTTCCTTTTTCTCCATGTAAACTTTTAGAATATTTATTCTAGAAAACTTGCCAGTTTTGTTGCTCCTAATTTTGGAGAACATGTTACATCATGAAAAACTCGCATATCATACTCAAAAGTTCTTAAGGAGATTTAACAAGTCTCAAATTAATCTTGTTTTTCTATAGAGTGAGTTTGAATAACAATGAACAACAATGAAGCAATTTCCTCCATTTCTCCTATTTTCTGAGATACTACTAACCATAATAGTATACAACCTTGTTCAACAAATTCAAATCCTCACAAAGCTCAAGAATAATTGAAACGACACAAAATTTAACACTATATTTTATAATAATTTCACGTACACCAATGTATTCAGATTCGAAATCTGAGGTCTGGAGCAGGACCCTGTTCTGATAGTTGGGTCTACCAGCACAACGAATATAACAACAAAGACACTATAATTTTAATTAGTACATACCTGATAACCGTATGAAAACAATAACTTCATCTTCATGGTCCAAACATACACAAGCATACTATAAACAAGTAAACAAAACAACACACATTATTCTCTGTTTCTCTGCATCAGAAAAGCACAGATCAACACACAAAAGGAGCATCAACATGGTGATCACTGCAGTAGAGTCCAGGTTTTTGAGTGAAACCCTCCTTCTTGAGCTTCTCTCGTGCTCTCTGAACAAGTTCGTGGTTTGAGATTGCACCATTACTCTCCTCAATTATTGCCTGTATTGCATTGCTAAAAGCTCCATAAGCACCCGCAGCGTTTCCTGAAGGACTTGCATCTGCAGAAGTTTGGTCACTCTGACATCCACTCATCAGAATCCCCCCATCCGGAAGGCTGTGTTTGGATGATCCAGCATATGCCTCCTGCTTACTTCCCACACGTGTCTCCTGTGCAGGCTTTGCATATCCCTCATCATTCTCATCAAGCTTATGCTTCAGAAACTCTTGGGCAAGACCACCCACCAACCCCAATATTCCACCCCCACCTTCACCACTTCCTTGTTGGAGTTTATTCAAAATAACATTCATGAACTTCTTCACTTTTGGGCTAGAATCTTCCCCAAAGACATCGAAAAGGGTAGGTCTGATTTTCCCAACATCAATATCATCTTTCCCAGTTTTCTGCTTGAGTATATCAATGAGGGTTGAAAGGGGCAAAGATCTGTTCTTTACATAGCCATAGTCCCCATGTGGAAGATCAATACCCCTATCTTCAGCCTCATCGCCATCATCCCTGCCTCTGTGGTGGCGCAAACCAGAAGGGATATGGAATCCGCGAGACTCAATGGCATCTTCCACAGTCCGATGTAGAAAACTTGAAAATCCAAAGCCAGAGCCAGAGCCAGACTGTTCAGCCTCTCCCTTTGTACTCTCTCCTATCTGCTCCTTGGCTTCTTCAAGTAGACCACCACTGTGGCAAGAATCAGACACAATTGTGATCCTGCAACCTCTAGGGATCCCATCCACAAATTCCTTGAAATCATCATCTGTTTGCCACAAGCAGTTTGTTACTTCTCACAAAAATGTTCCATCTCAAACAACAATTTACTTCTACTATGTTTGAATTAAGTAGCTATTGATATAAGAATTAGGAATGACTTTGGCCTGGGAGAATTATATGATCCTATGAATCAGTTTTCAACAAATCCCCTGAATCATCATACCTATGCCGATAGTTTATTATTCCCAAATAAATAAAGACAATTCAAAAGTGTTCTACCAAAAAACAAAATACTGCCATTATTTTCCAATTAAGTTGGAATTACTCAAGCAAACACAGCATGAACATAGGGCTAGAGAAAAATCAGGGATCAGCTCTGTTTCCTAATTAAACAGATCCATCTGTTTTCCATTTTTTACCAAGGTAGACCAAATTTGGTCAAAACTTACCTGGAAACTCGACAAACGTCATCAGCACCCATTAAAGTAAAAGGAGTAATAAATTAATTTAATCTGTGAAATTACAAGCATCAGTAAGATGTGTGTAATATTGTATACTATCAATATAATGTATAAAATTATATCTGTCAATAGGTTAGAAATCATCTTCGATATGCTTGCAGAGTAATTATTACAAAATGTTAGCAATTTTAATTATAAAATATTCTATAATTGGATGATATTATAGAAAAAACTCTCATTGTTTATGTATGGGTAACATAACATCACTGAAAGAATTTAATTTTCATAACTAAATAAAATATTGTACATGATAGATCGTAATTCCCAACGTGAATAAAGTTTTCACAAATCTACACTGTTTTCAATAGCATACAATCAGATCTAGTTCACTTTTCCTTCATCTCAAAACCCAGAAAACCAAAAGAAAACAAACAACTCATTAATTCCAACATTTTTGAGACAACTACAAAAATTAAATTATTTCAAAGATCAGTTACACACGACCATAATCAATTGTAATCAGAACAATTTTTGTATCGATCAATTCGGTAAGATTTATTTCTAAGATAATTAATTTTGTTTGAAACTAACATGAATTCCGCTTCTACACAGACAAAACAGCAATCATAAATCACAAATTTTCAGATTAAAAAACAATTTACTTTTTCATTTTGTCAGATTTTTTTTTCACAAATTCCAAAACAAACGTAATCTTCCCCAAAACATATCCAAAACAAAAAGCGATCATAACCACGCAGGGAAAACAACAAAAGAACAAAACAAAGAAACGGATCCAGGCAGTAACGAACCAGTGATGAGGTTCATATCAGAAGGAACAATGCATTCATCATATCCAGTGTCATCATCCTCTCCCGTTTCCGCCGGAAGCCGCGTCCCGTGTCCGCTGTAGTGCACGAACAGCACGTCTCCGCCTTCCGCCGATCGGACCAGCGAGGTCAACGCCGACCGGATGTTCTTCCCCGTCGGTTCCGTGTACGATTTGTCCGTGTCGATCAAAACGGTGATGTTGTCTTCGGAGAAGCCGTAACGCTCGACGAGGCACCGGTGCATCCGCCACACGTCGTTGACGCAACCTTTCAGCTCCGCCTTCGTGCCGGGGTAGTTGATTCCGATCAACACTGCCTTTTTCGCCATTGAAACTCTCTCTCGTTCTCTCTCTCTCTCTCTCTGATCGACGAGTGAGTGTTACCCTTTATCTTGCGCGTTTTTCTGCCTGAACGATAACGAAGACAAAGGGTGTTTCCGGTATACGATAACGTATCTACTATTTTCGCCTTAATTACATTGTTTAGTGAGCGTTTAACTAGGCTTATAATTACGATCAAAAGCTTGTTTAGCATACTTAAAATTGAGAGTGTTATCTTTCGTATTCATTTTTATTCTTTAAAAATAAAAGTAATGTACTTTTTAATACGATGAAAGTTGAGAATGCTAGTTCCTGATAAAATTTCTTTCACATAAAAAGCTTACAAATATCTGTGAAATTTATTGAATCATTTAATACGATAAAAATTAAAATTTATAATGAAATTTATCAAATTATTATTTGATTATTAGAAATTTTATAATATTATTTATGAGCGTCCTGTCCAACCGATTTCGGTCTTGAAATTACGTCGACCATATCCGTAACATCCAGAATTATGATATTTAAGTATGAAATTTTTTGATATAACAAATGTTAAAATTATAGTAGATATAATTTTTTTAGGTTAGATGTTGATTGTTTATCTTTTGTATTATTCAAAGGATAAAATATGTTTTACAACTTTGTTTTAAACTATAAAAAGATATATAGTTTTTATAGAATGATTATAATTTTGTTTAAGTTTTAGTAATATATTAGATTGAAAGACAAAATTTAAGAAAGAATTTATAATTAAATTTATATATTATTTAGAAAATACCTGGTGACATCTTCAGAAGACATGTATAAAGAAAATTTTTCAAACATCTTTATTATTTAAATATATTTGAGCTACAGATAAGTTTAAGACATCCAACATCTGAAACTCATAACATGTTATATGTGCAAAAAATTTCTCTCTTCAACTTTCCACTATCTTATGTCTTATAGTCAATATGAGTTATATCATCAAAGATCTCTTTATAGGTTCAAATAAATATCAAATTACAATTTAAAAATCATCCTAGATTGATAACTTCAATTTGGTGTCATACATAAACATGTAATTCACATCTTTATCACTTGCGCACACATATCACTATTCAATTAAATTAAAGCAAATATATCACTTAAGTTTATGATTTAAATTTTTTTACATAAAACATAAGCATAAATATCTAAATATTCAAAAACTAGGAAAACTACATAATTAGGGATGTTAAACAATGTCTTTGCTTGAGTGAAAACAATTTTGTTAAGTGAGGATATCAAATGAAGCACAACTTAGAAGATACCCACCACTTGAGCATATCAATCAAGGGCATAAGTTGATACTTTTACTAAGTGATTTAGATGATACCTTCGCTTGAGCACAAGTATTTTCACTAAGCGATGATATCAAATGAAGCACAGAGTGACTCAAATAATATCCCATCTTGAGTGTATCTATCTTCACTAAGCAAGAGTATAAGATGATACTCTTACTTAGTGACTTAGATGATACCTCCACTTAAATGTCTCCATTTTCACTGAGAGAGGGTATGAGACGAAATACTTACTAGAATGATTTAGATAATACTCTCATATAACAACTTAGACGAATCCCTCTGCACTAGGACATGAACACTTATAAACATATTATCTCCCTACATTCTTTGAATAATAGATCATTACACTTTTCATTCCAAAATTAGAAATGATCATACATAAATTTTAAGACTTAATATAAATTAGAAGCTCTAATTAGAAAATAAAGAGAGACTATAGTTTCACATGCTTGGGGATTCCAAACTCAACATGATCACAAGAAACATTATAGTGTTACTCCAATTCTTCATACAATTGGAGAGTATTATTAGACACAAATACAACAAATATTCTTCAATTTCTGCATATATCTGAAAAACATTAGATGGAAATGCAACAAATGTTCTTCAATTTCTACTTGTAGTTGGAGAACACTAAACACAAATGCAGTGTATATTTTTCAGTTTCTACATGTAACTAAATGATATAAGATGCAAATGCAACAAATCCTCTTCACTTTTAGCTAAAGAGTTTTACTCTTACAACCAACATAAGAACTTCAAGTTCAACATGCAAGGAAAGATCGTGCTACTAAAACTTTCACAAAGGAAAAAAAATCTATTTCAAATTCATTAACTAAAATTATCTAAAGTAACTTCTTTTACCTAGACATTTCATCTTCTTTGAGAAGCTTCAACTCAGACAATATATCACTTAAGACTTTGAAGCTCAAATAAAATAAATTGATTTAGTGAGAACAATTATTAGTTTTTCAGTTATTATAAAATGTAATCAAATTATAAAAAAAAAAAAAAAGACGAGATTGAATGAATGAAGATAGAGAAGTAGAGATAAAACTTTAAAAAGAATTAAACTAGATAAATGTTTGGATACAAGTGAGAGAGAGAGTGAAAATGAGAAAAATTAGTCATACGTATATTTTCTAAATTAGTTATTTAATAAAAGTTTTCTAAGATCTATTAAAACTTAAAAAAAATTAAATATTAATTCACCCTTTTTAAATGTACAAACATTACTCACGTATTTTAATGTTAATAAGTAAATTATATGCTTACTTAAACATTTACATATGGAAAAGATAATTGATGCACTGATTACTTATATAAATAATTAAAAGTTTCTCAAATACAAAAGTTATTGTTATATTAATTTAATATTTAAAAAAATCTTTTTTTTAGTGCTAAAAATCATTCACCAAAGATATGTTATTATTTCTTTGTATTTAAAGAAATTATTTTACTTAAAAATAATGCTTAAAAGTTAGATGGTTATTTGTAAGTAACTAATACATGATTTGTCTTCTTCATGTAACAATGTTTAGTTAAGTATTTGTGTCTCCTTTTGATAGATGTGAGTAAACCTTAAGCATAACTATGTATACTTGCTGTATTAAAACTAATCAAATGTTTGCAATTATACTAAAAGTTAAAATAGACAATACTTGTTGCATGAAAAATATATAATAAATTAGCATGTCAAATATATTTTCCACGCAACAATGTTTGTGTCAACGTTTAACGACACAGTTAACAAATGTGACTAAGATCTAAACATAATTTTAATTACTGTACGAAAGTCAACGTTTTTTTTATTGTATTGAAAATGAAAATCGATAATACTTATTATATAAAAATATATTTTACCGTTCTTAAAATGATTCAAAATAGTTCTTCGACTATATCAAATTTATCTCCCTTATTATTGCATCCCTTAATATTTAAAGTTAATATAAAAATTAACTCCCTTAACATTTTATACTTTAGTATTAATTTTAGGAACTAAATATATATTAATATAATTATTTTTTTAATTATAAAGGAATAAATTAATTTTTATTTTTATTTTTTTAAATATTTTATCTTTTCTTGGTTAGCCATTAGATACGAAGGATGTTATCTGATGGGAGTCAGGTAGCCGGAAGCAATAAGATTCACTTTTATCATAACAATATCGAAACACCCTGAACGCAATCAATCAATCAAAACAAAACAATATGCAGTCGAAAACAGAAGAATAAATTAACACCAATAATTAACGTGGGAAAAGCCTCTCAATAGAGATCAAAAAACCCACAGGAAGGTAAATACTCCACTAATACCAAAACAAAGGTACGATGAGCCTCACAAAATTAATCACAGAGCATATCAATACAACTCTTCCTAATCCTCAAAACGGTCACCAACAATGGCCCAAAATTATCAACAAATTGAAATTAATAAGGAAGAGTTCAAAAATCTCGTCACTAGAAAAATAGACAACATTCACGAATTTTTTGGAAACAAACTACAGTTCCGATCTCAAATCCGACTGTCCAAAACAACTAATTGTGAGTGATAAAACTCTAGTAAAAATTTCAGAGCAATTGGAGAAGATTTCACGTTGGATTTCCGAAACAACCAAGACTGACGGTAATAGAAACTTGCTGAGGACAGCAGCTCTTCAGAAAATTCCTGACAATTCTACAGACCTCTAGTAGACAATCACACCGTCCAAATTGAAGAAATATGAGTGAGGAATCTTCAATAAAAATTGCAGCTCAATCAGACAAGGTTTCACAGTTGGATCTTCAAAACAACCAACACAGAGTTGCTATAGGAAGTAGCTGCGAATTACCTCTCCCTCTTTTCTTCAAAGCGGTTGCTCACACAGTTCTCCACACACACTAAAGCTCGAATTACCCAACAAGTGGTATCAGAGCCGATGGTTTGCGGCTTGGACGAGTACAGTTTGACCCTGTATTGAAAGTGTTAGGTATCCAAGTGTGAGTCTAAGTCCCACATTGAGTAGGAATGAGAAAGTTGAGCAACATATAAGAAAGAAGACCCACAAACCCAATGCCTTAAGGTTTTAGGTTGAAGGTGGTGTCATTTCCTTGTATGGGTTTGACTCAGTTCTCATTCTTGTGAGGTACTCGTGTTTGAAAATGCTTCCGCTCGAGGGGGAGTGTGTACCAATGTGGAAGGGACTCTCACTTGAGGGGGAGATTTGTTATGTATCCAAGTGTGAGTCTAAGTCCCACATTGGTAGGAATGAGAAAGTTGAGCAACATATAAGAAAGAAGACCCACAAACCCAATGCCTTAAGGTTTTGGGTTGAAGGTGGTGTCATTCCCTTATATGTTGGCTCATGTCTCATTGTTTGAGATCTCCCTAAGGTTTCCTCCCCCGAATTCTCCCAACAAGTGGTATCAGAGCCGATGGTTTGCGGCTTGGGTGAGTACAATTTGACCCTGTATCGAAAGTCTTTCTGATAGAGGTTTCGGAAAAGCGTATCCTGTTTAAGTGTGTAAACGGCGGTACAAATAAGGGTTGTTTGTGATTAAGGTACTCATATTTGAAAATGTTTCCGCTTAAGGGGGAGTGTACCAATGTGGAAGGGACTCTCACTTGAGGGGGAGATTTGTTAGGTATCCAAGTGTGAGTCTAAGTCCCACATTGAGTAGGAATGAGAAAGTTGAGCAACATATAAGAAAGAAGACCCACAAACCCAATGCCTTAAGGTTTTGGGTTGAAGGTGGTGTCATTTCCTTGTATGGGTTTGACTCAGTTTTCATTCTTGTGAGATCTCCCGATTTTGCCCCCTCGAATTACCCAACAGAAAGTCTTCCTGACGGAGGTTTCAGGGAAGCGTGTCCCGTTTACACACTCTTGTTTAAGTGTGTAAACGACGGTACAAGAAGTGATGGTCGTTTGTGATTAAGGTGTCTAAGTCCCACATTGAGTAGAAGCGAGAAAGTTGAGCAACATATAAGAAAGAAGACCCACAAACCTAATGTCTTAAGGTTTTGGGTTGAAGGTGGGGTCATTTCCTTATATGTTAGCTCAGTTCTCATTGTTAAAATCTCTCAGTTTCCCCTCCTCGAATTCTTGTTTGTCTCCCCGATGTTTCTCCCAATTCTTGTTTGTCTCTCCGATGTTTCTCCTATCAGATTTTTCCAACATTATTTGCTTTAAAATTGAATGGTTTTGTTAATCTCAAGTACGTTAAATTATCATCTACCATATTGTTTCCTATGAAATTCGATATTTCGTTTTTATATGTTAAGATAAAATACATTAGGTGATATAAACTTTTGATGAAACAAATAATTTTATTTCTTTATCTTGAATTCAATTAATTACAGAGATTTTTATGGAATAAATTAAATAGTTTTAATTTTTCTTATAGTAATTATTATTATTATTAATTTTCGGGGATTAATATATTAATGGTATCCAAACGGATTTTATATGGTAAAAAAAGTGAAAATTATTTAACTTGATTGACTTCTACAAAAGTCATAAATTTTTATCTTGATTAATGAGATTTAGGTTTTAAATTAAGAAAATTGAATCGATGCAATTTATATAATAATTGGAGTGCGTGCCTTTTACATTTTGGGGGTTTGATAGGTGAAATGTCGGTATTTTCTTCCTGCATTATTAGCTGTTATGCGGTGTTCAATTACTTTAACACCCCCATTGTCCTATTTCCTGGGTATAATTTTGTCCAAAATAAATTATGTTTAAGATAACGTTATTTATTTCTTTCTATAAAAGGACTCCATGACCTACCAACTTGTCTTCATCAAATTATATTTGTTAATTTTCTATATATAGTTTATAAATTTGTCTTTTTTATTTAATTTTTCTAATATTTAATGATTATTCACATACAAATCATTCTTTTACACAAACAACTTATTAAGAACATATTAATAATATGAAGTTAAACTAATATTTCTTCCGCAGATAAGAGGAAGCATGTTGCTTCCTCTGCTGAAAAGTTTAACAATGAAGCCAAGGTTGTTTCTAAGTTTTTGACTGGTAGATGTGAAGAAGAAGACTCCCTGAGTGAAGCGGAGACTGAACATATTCTGATTTATAGAAGAATTATAATAGTGATTTAAGTCTTGTATTAGCTCAGATGTTAGTTTATGATACAATATACTTAATATAATTTTTCCAAAACACGTTTTTCATTTGTTGAATTTTTGGTGTCCCTGTATGCATAGATTCATTATCTACCTAAATGTTTAGATAAGGATATATATATATATATATATATATATAT
>Ga0209700_106861_pt1 | contig 16945 bp, 16 predicted proteins | sample SiratroredBW_FD_187528 | JGI IMG/M metagenome (GOLD analysis project Ga0209700, IMG submission 187528) | Root nodule microbial communities of legume samples collected from California, USA - Siratro red BW (SPAdes) (version 2) | ecosystem: Host-associated > Plants > Roots > Nodule | place: USA...
AGCATTTCAGAGACATTAGTAGCTTAGGTCTATAAATAGATTCTAACTTGTATCTACAAAGGGAGATTGTGCTGGAGAATATTTCTTAAAGTTGTATTTACCAAATACAATATAAAGTGCTTACATGGTTATATTATACTAAACACGAGTAGCTAAATTCTATCTTCGCATTAAATGATTTTGTAACTTTCTATACATTTTGCTTTATATATACATATATGATTATTTTAGTTTTGTTGTTATTGTTTTACTCGTAGTTGTTACTATACATGATCTTAGGGACTGAATGATATTGGAAAATACTTTTAGATTTCAAAACTAAACTCAATCAACCAAAGATTGTAGCTACTGGGAACGAAGTGTAGTCCTTGGCTATATTGTTCTAGTAAATTAATTTGTTATGTAGGGAATAGATCTCATCAAGTCAATTAATTGATTGATTGTTATTTAATCCTTAGGTAACATGATTAAGGAATTAACTTTTTTGAAAACTAGGAAAAAAAGATCAATCATACATTGCATGTATGAATAGAGCGTGCAAAAGTGTGTAAGGTTTATTCAATCTCATTGCTTAATCTTAATAAAACTTCGGCACTTGCATCCATTCATTCACTCATTTGATTCACATTTATCTTGTGTATTTACCTTTAAATGTGCAAAACAATCCTACATCAATTCCATTCTTTAAAAAAGATAGAACCACTAAATACTTTCTAATCCCTAAGGATACGACAACCCATCTTTCAACTGTACTACAGTTGACTCGATCCACTTACCAAGGATGCACAACAATGAATTACATATATGATAGGCAGACAACAAATCAACTCTTAAACACACTCAAGAGGATATAGTTCAATCCTTGGATCTCATAAAGAGGATACAATACAAAACTATTGAATTTCCCTAAAGAGGACAATAATTTAGCCCTTAAAAACTCAAGAGGAAATAAGTGAGATCAACCAGCAAATTTAGAAACCAAAAGAATGAAAAGATATTACTAGATTTTTTAGCAAAAATATGTTCAACTGCTTTCACAACTCTACCATATATTCTCTTTTAAATCCTTAAAAAAATATAATGATGAACTAATTATTGAAAAAATTCTTAATGCACTCTTAAAACAACTTTAAAATCGCTTAAATGAATAACTTAAATTGTGTATTTAAAACTTGTTTCTAAAAGTTCTTAAAGTATTAGTGAAAGGTTGAATTTATAGAGTTTTCAAAACAAGGTTTAAAACTTATTTTGTTATTGAAGGTGCAATTGGCTTCAGAAGGGGGATTCAATAGAGTTTGAACTTAAATTGTGAAATATAAATAATTCAAATGAATATAAAAACAAAGAGCAAGGGAAAGAGAAGTAGACACAAATTTATACTAGTTCACCTTATAATCATGGTTATGTTCAGTCCCCTTAAGCAGATTACTTAAGAGATTTCACTAAAAGAGTTTTTACACCTCTCTAAGAGCAAGTAGTATTATACCTCTCCAAGTACGAGTTTTAATGTGAGTATTCTACACCTCTCTGGGTAACGAATATATTCACACATCACCAGGCAATGAGTATTCACACCTCTTCAAGTAAACCCAGTCCTAATCTTCCCATGAGATTAAGACCTCTTAAAAAATGAGGAAAACTCTCTTAATAGAGAGAACAACGAAAGTTCACATGGTATACTTCACAAGGTGAAGAATTTACTATGGTTAAACACACAACCCTCCTTTTGATTTGCTCTCAATAGTTGATAGACAATGAAACTTGCTCACTATATTTCTCTTGTATTTCTCCCAATGAATTTGAACTTGTGTTCCTCGTATGTCTCTTATGTCTTTTTCATATCTTGCTCTTCTTCTTCATTGGACTTTATATAGCCTTTGAGATGATGAACTTTGAAGCTTGTATTTCCTTTGCATGGTAACTTCCGCTTTGATGAATATATTTAGTATATTCTTGTCTTTCAATCATTTTGACAACATTCATTTGCTGTTTCAAATTGAACATTGAGGCTTGACATTTTAATTTCTTTCTATATGAGTCTCGTTCTTATCCTTTTCTTTTATTCTTTCAGACGCTATACATGACAACTTTAGCTTTGTTATAATCTTCACGTCTTTATCATATAATTGAGCCTTTTAAATTCTTTCATTCTTTGTAGCAATTCTAAAAGTTGAGCTTGTTGAGTCATTAGGCAGTCTAATTGGTTTCATAGATTAGATGATCTCATTCATCACATGGTTTCTTATATTATGTTTTGATTATAACAAAATCAAGTTTATGTTTTAATTATTTATTTTAATAATGTTTGAAGAAAAAATTAAATAATGTATGTAGATGGTCAAAGTCAAATCAGATTGCCAAAGTCAAAGTAACATGTTTCAAATAACACGTATCAATTTTTAATTAAATTGATCATTTGTGAGAAAATGACTTTTTGATAATAAATATAATTCATATATAAACTTAAAATGAAATTTTAATTGAAAGATAAAATTTGATTTTCGATAAAGATAAAACTTGATTTTCAATAAAGATAGAATTTATTTTTGATAAAGATAACATTTCATTTTTGATAAAGATAAAATTTTATTTCAATAAAGATAGAAATTATTTTTGATAAAGATAAAATTTGATTTTTGATAAAGATAGAATTTTACTTTTGATAGAGTTAGAATTTGATTTTTGATAAACATAAAATGTGGTTTTTGATAAAGATAAAATTTGATTTTTGATAGAGATAGAATATGATTTTTGATGGAGATAAAAATTGATATATAATAAATATAGAATTTAATATAGCACTCAATGCACTTGATTTTATTGTTTTCCGCAACACTAATTTTAAAATAAAAATTTGCACAATAATATCACAGTTTGTTTTGCACCAAATTTAATACATTGGTTTTATCCTTTAGTATTTTAATTGATCTATCTCTATCCATGTGTTTCTCAGTTTCACGACACCTTTTATACACCATATTTGATTGGTCATTTTTCACATTCTTACATTCTTGTACAAGACCTTTTAAGCTATTCAGTGCACATTGATAACGATGATGAAATGCATTAGATTGAAAACAGAATAGAAGATATACTAATTCAATTTCAATTTGATGCCTTATGATTAAAAAAAATTTGAACATTTAAAAATTATTTACAGCACTAGAATTCTCTAAATTGAAAACCAAATTTTATCTTCCTCTAATTTTAGTGCATGTGCAGTACTTTACGAGTATCAATATATGGATTCAAGTTAAAAATAAAAGGAATTTAATATGATTGAAGATATAATTGTTTTAATTAATTAAAAAAATCTGCATGTTTATTTTTTTTTTTCAGATTTAATACACTGAAAATTAGAATTGAAGAATTAGAGTATTACGGAAAATAAATATTCAAGTTGCACATGTCAATTTCAACATCTATAAATAGGATTTTGAAGAGCACAACAAGTGGTACCAAAGCAAGCCAAGCACTTAAAGATTAACCAAGAGCTTGGAGAAATAAGCATCAAGAGTAGAAAATTATTTTGGTTTGAGAGTTTAAATTATTTCATCTTGAATTAAGGTTTGGGTATACTAGTGGACTGACATTGAGTTGTTTGGAAAGAAAAAAAATTAAGATTTTGGTGAAGTCTAACCCTGACAAGTTCATATTATTCATCTTTAATCATTTTTCTGCATTTCAATTGTTGACAAAAATATTAAAAAAATATATTTTATTTGTTTTTAATCTTCTACACATCAATCTAAATTATGGAATTGTTCTTGAGTCTAATTTTATTATAATTGTAACTATTTTCGTGCATTGCACAATTCCCTTGAGGATGAGTGATATATTTATTACTTGTTGCATTTACGACTAAAGCACTTGTCATCATAGCAAAAGTTTGCTAACAAATTTTTGGCGTTGTTGTCGGGGATTTGTGTTTCAATATATAACAATTGTGAATTTATAATTCTTTTAGACTCACTTTTATTTTGTTTTATTTTTTCTTTTCATGTAATTTTATTTTGTAGCCATATATTTATTTGGACTAACTTGTGTGTTCTAAGTTTTTGTGTGATTCTTGTGTATGCAAGGTTTTATCCGTACTAAGGGAAAAGTTTCTTTAGAGCCCTTGTAGAGCCAAAGATTGAAAAAACCACTTGAAGAAACTTATTTGATACAAGAAGAAAGAAAAATCTAGCTCGACAAGTTGTTCCTCCATCTTCTTCTATTCCAGTTATCACTCAATATCCAGAAATTCTTCCTGAAGAAGAGATGGGTAAAGCAAAACAGAATTAGAATCAAAATCAGAGGAGAACCATAGGGGACTCCATTGCATATGCGAGTCGTAGATACTTCATGAGCCTTGTGAGGTCCATGATCAACGAAAAGAGTGTTGAGATGAAGTCTGCTTTATTAAAGGTCATCAATATCATCAATTTTCTAGTATGGATCATGAAGACCCAAACACTCATTTATACACTTTTCATGAGTTGTGTGGCTGGGTTGGTATTGTTAATACCTGATTTTGTCCGGATAAAATTATATCGATAAAATTTTTATTAATAAATGATTTATTCATTATTTTGTAGATATTTTTTTAAAATTTAAATTAAATTAATTATACTAATTTGATTAAAAAATTCTTGTTAAAAAAGAAAATGTTTTTTTTTAAAATAGAATTGATAAAGGAAGAAAAAATGAATGACTAATTAATATTAATTAAAATTGAAGAAGTAAGTGAGTAAAATAAAATTCAATTAATTTTTTTAAAAAACAAGTTTAAAATTAAGATAAAAAAAAGAAAGAAAAAAAAAGAAAAAAAGTCAAAATTGCTTGCCACGTGACAAGTTAGGAGTTGAGAGTTTTTTAAAAAAAGTTAGTGGCCACGTGGCAGAGGAAGAATGGAGAAGATTTTGAAAAAAAATGATTACCAAATAACAGATTGGAGTTGGAAAAATTGGAGGGAAAGAACAGATTCTAGAGAGAGAGCAAATACACATTCATATAGAATGGGTCGTCATTTTTGGAAAGGGATTCTTTCACAGATAGATTGGGTTTCAGTAAGATTCAGAGAGCATACATCAATTGAAGATCAGAAGGCATTGCATATAGGAGTAGAAGGCTTCGTGAATAAAAAAAAAAAGAAGTAGAAAATTACAGAAGCAAGAAGTATTGAAAGTTCAGATCACAGAAAAGATACAGTTCATCTACAAGAATACAGACAAATTTGCTAAGGATTCATACTTAAGGTATATACAGTTGAATTTCTGACTCTGTTGTTCAACTTCTATTTATCATGCATTGCTCCTGTGCTCAGTTCTTGGTTGTTCTCTATAATTATGAATCGAAAATGATTAATCCCAATTCATGGTTCCAAAATACATTGAATAAATTTTCAGAGCCAATTAGGAGAAGTCATTGCTTCAGTCACACTTCTTAGATAGTGATATTATAAGCTTTGTGGTTTCTCCTTCAATAACTGCATGAATGTGAAATTCCCCAATCAAATATCAATGTCAAAAATGCCATCAATAGATCTTTAATTCTTAGAATCTATAAAAAAAAAGAAGGATCCGAATTAGAATCAGAAGATGAATCGAAAATGGAAACTACAGAAATCAAAAATAGAAGATGAGAAGGAGGAAGAGACATGTGCCACACCATTGAACCTTTGTCAAACCTTAAAACCTTAAAACCTTAAAACCTCACCATTGACGCACCATCCGGCAACGCTGCCACGTTTCTCAGCTGTTGCGACCAAGGTACTCGCCGTCACGCCACTGTCCATCATCACCAATACCACTTCGTCAATGGCGTCTGCGCACAACGCCCTCCGAGCCAATCCCCTGTCGTCGCACCATGCTTCTTCCCCATAGCAATCCTCTTTGCCAAATACATAACCCTAATTTGTTTTTAGGGTAAGGGATAATACGTTGGGCTTATGGCCCAATTTTAACATCAAAACAATAAAAAAAAGTGTGGGAAGAAGATTGCTGCTAGGGTCTGAAGAAACTTTTGGTACCTCCCATATTCCTAGACCTGCACCCCCATTTACTCCTGATCCCTAAAATGCCCTTAGGTAATTGGGTTTTTGATTACTGGAGTACTCATCGCACCTCCATATTTCTGGACCTGCACCCCCATTTACTCCTGATCCCTAAAATGCCCTTAGGTAATTTTTTTCTATTACTGGAGTACTCATTGCACCTCTATATTTCTGGACATGTACCCTCAATTCTCTGATTCCTAAAAAAACCCTTAGTCATAAGTGAATTTCTAATTAGGGAGATACTTCCTGCACCCTCTTTAATTAAGATATGCACCTACTGATTTTCTAAATTAGAAAACTACCCTTAATTTCATAAAAAACACTTTAAGAGTTTAATATTGGGCTATTTCTTTTAGTTTATTTCTAATATTCATGTAAAAAGAAATATATTATTTTAATAAATTTTAATTCCAAATGACCGTTCGCGTCATGCGAGATTCTTTTTGAAAAAAAATATAATAAATAACAATTCTTGATTTAAATTCTAAATGACCGCACGCGTCATGCGGGATTTAATTCAAGGAGTTTCAATTTTTGTTTGGACTATCAAAAGGGTCGTATGCGTCTATGATATCCGAAACGAAATCAATTTCTTAAAATAAAAAAAATTTCAAAAAAATAAAAAATATCAAAGTCTCAAAATAACTCAACTCTCTTTTAAAACTACGTATTCCCTGATCCTTCACCCATTAAGGATGTTGATACATAGGAGCAAGGTCAATCCTTGTCGGGTCCTTTAATTTAAAAAAATTATTATTTTATTTTTAATTGCATTTTAATTATATTTTTGGGAAAAATAAATATTTTATAAACTATATTTGATTTTGATCATTTGATTAAAGGTACCGTCTTAGGACAGGCGTTGTGGGGTGTTAATACCTTCTCCACACGTAACCGACTCCCGAGCTCATCTCTAGTTCGCAGACTTTTCCTTATTCTTTTCTTGGTTTTTCCGTAGTTTTCCATAATAAACTATGGTGGCAACTCCATTTCTTTCTTCTCGTAGGTTCTTTTTTATTTTTTTAGATCGCCATACCCGTCGTGGTTTAAGGTCGCGACAGATGGCGACTCCACTGGGGACACATATTTGAGAGTCAGGCCATTTAATTAAGTGATCAAATTTAAATGTGGTTTTTAATATTTGTTTTTCCTTTTTCCTTATTGTTTTTGTTTATTGTATTCTTATAGGATTGTGGATTTTGCTCTGTTATTATGTTATGATCTGAATTCTAACTAATTGATTGTATGAGATATTGAACCCTAGGGTAGAAGACATGCTTATGACTGCTATATCTTTGATATCTGCCTGAGACTTTTCTGGTTGTTTTACAGGTGGGGGTTGGGTACAGGTTTTACTCCCTTCACACACACACACACTCTACATGCATATTTCCTGAGTGGGATCTTAAAACCCAGGATCTGAAAAAACATAGAATTAGAGGGATTCAGTGATACTGGAATGGATGTACTTCCTACTTTGGTTTTCATGAGAATCCCAGCCAGAGTCTGTTCTCTTATTGTCTGTACATAAGCTAGTTGTTTAATGACAGCTTTGGATAAGATGATAATGAGGGCCATAGCTTTGGTGACCTTTATACCTTTAGGAATTAGGGAACTTACCTTGTGAGAATGCATGTAAAGGTCTTAGAACCCTAGGTGTTATGCTGTCGATTTGTTTAGAGCACTAAGGGAGAAAAATCATGAACTGCAACCACTCACCGACATGACAAGACAGATTGTTTTCTATGGAGAATGTGAAAAGTGTGGAAATGAACTATGTTTAATGCATATCATTCATGTTGTTTTCATGCATCATTATTTTGTTCTAAACAAAATTTTTGAAAATTGTACACCAGATCATGGAAGTTCATCCTGGATTAGGGGTTGAGAGAGGATCAAAAGCTTCTGATTTGAAAAAGAAGTTGAAATGTGAACCGATACGGAATAATTTCTCTAATCTCCAGGAGCTTAGTAGGAAGTTGAAATCTATCCAGAGGGAAGCCTTTAGAAGAAAGTATGGGAATTTGCTAGGGTTGCTAGAGATGAACATAGAAATAGACATTGTCACTGCACTTGCTTAGTACTATGATTCATCTATGAGATGTTTCTTATTCCAAGACTTTCAGTTAGTACCTACCATTAAGGAATATGAGCAAATTTTGGATCTGCCTTTGGGTGGGGGAATCCCTTACAGGCACTGTGAGCAACATTCTTCTATTCTAACTATATCATCCATCACCAAAATTCCGCAAGACATGCTGAAGAGTCAGTTAATTTCTGTAAGAAACACTAGAGGATTTTCTAAGAGATTCTTGGAAGCACATCTCCTACAGCTGAGCATAAAAGAAGACTGGGAGACATTCATAGATGTATTGGCTCTCATACTCTATGGAGCCCTATTGTTTCCTTACTCAAATGATTATGTGGAATATGCTGCTATTGATATATTTGTGGCTGTGAGAACCAAATTTGAGAATCCCGTTACAGTAGTGTTAGCTGATACTTACCTAGCACTGGATTTGTGCTATGAAAGGAAGCTGAGAAAGATGCTTTGCTCGGTGCATGTTCTGTATGTCTGGTTGATGGCTCGCATAAGCGACAACATTCTTAGAGTCAGATGTTCGATAGAGCTTGTGACCCGTAAGAAGCTAGATAAGAGGGCAAGAAAGGAGTGGGCCTTATTTGTTGCAAGTCTAAATCAGAAGAAGATCATATGGTAATCGTCATGGCAGCAAAGGTCGAAGCTCATATATAGTTGTGAGGGCTTCCTTAATGTGCCTCTTATAGGAATAAGAGGGTGCATTAGCTATAATCCAGTTTTAGCTCAGAGGCAATTTGGTTACCCGATCAGAGGAGTGCCTACACCTGCTGTCTTAGTTCCATTTGTCTATTACTATCAGGATGGATTTATGAATGACACTTTATGTCAGATCCGCAATGCTTGGAAGAATATATTATGTGCGGAAAGAGACACTAGATCATGGTCAGTTGACAGAGAAACCCCATATCAGCAGTGGCTACTAGACAGAGTAAGAGAAGTCAAGTTGCCTTATAAATTGACTGATCAGGAGCCTTTGGGAGAACCTGTGCCTAAGGAGCCTACACTTGACACAAAATTTGAAGAAGTTCAAAAAACTGAAAGAAGAGGTCTAGCGGTTGAAGAGGAAGAATGATGTGCTGAATAATGACAAGTAGAGCCTTCAACACGAATACTTGAATGTCAAGGTAGACAATGAAAGGTTGATGAAGAGGCAGAAAGTTGATAGGGAACGCATTATGGAAATGACTCAAGAGTTAACTGCTGCTAAGGCTGAATTGACTACGAGGGCTAGAGAATGGGAGATGGCTATGCATGCTGAGCGCCAGAAGACCGAACAGACAGAAGATTATGAAAGAATTATATGACTTACAGGACAGGTTCCACAACACAGAGTCACAAATGAAGGAAATCATGTCAGAATATGAAGAGAAGCTGAAAGAGGAGCAGTGGCAGAAGATGGAGGCTGAAGAGAGACACCAGATGATGATTACCCAACTGGAGAATCACATTGCGGATCAGGAGCGAGACATTATTCATTGGAAGATGTGTTTCTCACAATTAGCTGCTTTAGCCAATGGAGCCATTGAAGATGTGCCTAGGATGCTGAGAGAGGCAGACTCATCTTTGATGTTCTTTAACTTTCCGGGTTCTGTTCAGACTTTTCTTAATCATTGTAAATATTTAGTCGAGTATATGAAAGTTATGATTGCTCGTTCTAGGGATTGATTTTGTTTCGTATTGGTTCGATACATTGTTTTATGATATCAGATAGTTTTTTTCTTTTTCCTATCAATACAAATACAGGTTCAATTTCTATGGATGTGTGCGCAATTTTCACAATTATTGTTTAAAAAACGTGCATACATTTTTTATTTTTCATAGCATTCATTTTGCATTTTTATTTAATTTTCTCATAATAAAAAACACAAACATATAAAGACGGCAAATATTCTGTGTCATCACTACAGAACTTGTGTCAACAACAAAAGAATGGACAGTGAAGTGCAAGAGAGCATGAAAGCTGACATTGACCAGCTGAAAACTGATATGGGTCAGATGTTTGAAATGATGGTGGCCTTAAAAGATGCGGTTGCTGTATGCAATGAAGAAGCTCAGTCTTCACATCCCCCTTTACTTCAACACAGTAACCCTAATGGGGGAAATAGAAACACTCATGAATCCCATCCATATGGTATGCCTTTGAATTATGAGTCTGTATATGAAGAGCAAGGAGATATGCCAATGGGTAATGCTGCTAACCCCAAAGGTCAACCTGAAGTCACTCAAATGCCACGGTTAATGCTATAATTGATGAAGAAGAACCAAGTCTGATTAGATGTGTAAATGAAATGAAGAAACCTACAAATGAGGTTTTCAGAGCAATTTGCCAGGCTGGGTTATTCCAATGTGAACAAAGGACAAAAGATGGATGTGATTTCCATAATAGCATCAAGCATTCTATTGATGAGTGTGTTGAGTTCAAAAATTATGTGCAAGACTTGATAGATAGACATATTCTACAAGTTACTCATCAAAAGAAAGAAGAGGGAGTATTTGCTGGTGAAGAATGGGTTTCGCAAAGGCCTAAACCGTTGGTGATTCAATTTACTAGGCCCACCAATTCCATACCCGTAGGAAGGCAACCCTTGGTGATTCAAACACCCGCTGCTTTCCCATACAAGAATGATAAAGTTGTTCCTTGGAAGTATGGTGTCAGTATCATCCAAGAAGAACAAAAAGATGAATCTGTTGAATCAAGCAAAGTTGCTATTGACAATATATCTGGAATTGGAGGCATGACTAGGAGTGGTCGTTTGTTTATCTACCTGTGCTGAGAGGTGAGAAAAGCCTTGAAAAAATTAGAGAAGAAATGGCTGCAGAAAAGGCAAAGGCGTTGTTAAAAGAGAAAGTTGTACAAGAAAACCCAAAGCCAGAGCTGAAAGAAAGAAAGGAGGTTACCGATGAGGATGTATATGAGTTCTTAAAGTTCATCCAACAAAGCGAGTACAAAGTGGTTGATCAATTGAACCGGATGCCTACAAAGGTATCGTTGTTGGAACTGTTGATGCATTCTGATTCTCATCGGAAATTACTAATGAAGATTCTGAATGGGGCCCATGTTGATCAGGAAATTTCCTTGGATAAATTCGAAGGGATTGTTAGTCACATTACTGCTAACAATTACTTGACTTTTACTGAGGAGGAATTACCTTCAGAGGGTAGAGGGCACAATAAAGCTCTTCACATCTCAGTTAAATGCATGAACCATTTCATCTCGTGAGTATTGATTGATAATGGTTCATCATTGAATGTGATGCCGAAAACCACCCTGAACAAATTACCAAGTGATGAGATTCATTTACGTCCCAGTACCATGGTGGTTAGAGCTTTTGATGGAAGGAGGAGGGAAGTTGTTGGTGAAGTGGAACTACCAGTGCAAGTCGGACCATGCACATTTCAAGTTGTGTTCCAGGTTATGGACATCTTACCGGCCTACAATTGCTTATTGGGAAGGCCTTGGATTCACACTGCTGGAGTAGTACCTTCAACTTTACATCAGAAATTGAAGTTTATAATTGATGATAAACTGATCATAGTTTCTGGAGAGGAGGACTTGCTAGTATGTGGGCCTACGTCTACTCCCTATATTGAAGTTGCGTAGGAAGCTCTTGAAACCTCTTTTCAAGCTCTGGAGATTGTCAGCACAGCTTATATCGAACCTTTTAGGATAAATCCACACTTGTCTAGCGTATCATTGATGGTGGCTAGAACCATGATGGAGAAGGGGTATAAATATGGTGATGGCTTGGACAAAAATAATGATGGGTCTATAAAGCCACTGGAGCTGGTTGAGAATAGAGGAAGGTATGGTTTAGGGTATAAACCTACCCAAGCAGATTGAAGGAAAAAAGTTGAAGAAATAAAGGAAAGAAGACAGGCCATGGTAGAGGGAAGAGAGCCAAAGACGAATGAAATTCCTCTATGTAGCCTGTATCAGAGCTTTTATAGTATTGGATGGATCAATCTTGATCAGGTGGCAGTAATTGAACAGGAGCTGGAGGATGGAGGCTCAAATTTTGTACACCCATGTCTTCCAGATGAGCAGATTGGCAATTGGAAAACTGTAGAAATACCCATGGTGTATACACATGAAGAAATGTAATAGAAAAAGAAACTTTCATTTTAAATAATTTCTTTACTTTGTAATACTTTCTCTTAGCTTTCACTGTTTCAGTTAATAAAATGTTGAGTTTTCATTCAAATTTTTGTCTTGTTTATTTATTTTCATAAAATTGAATAATGCAGATATGATTAAGCTTGTTTTGAAAATAATCATTCCAATATTTCATGTCCAAATTTCACAAACCCCGATGATTATATGGAAAATGATGAATATGAAGAAAACTGTGAACCCTCTCCGGAGTTGTTAAGATTAGTCGAACAAGAGGCGAGAGAGATTAAACCGCATCAAGAAGAAATTGAAATGGTTAATTTGGAAGATGAGGGGGAAGAAAAGAATGTTAAAATTGGAGCTGGTCTGACAAAAGAAATGAAACTGCAGCTATATACCCTTTTGAAAGAGTTCAAAGATATATTTGCTTGGTCATACAAAGATATGCTTGGTCTAGATCCCGAAAATGTACAACACAGGCTACCACTTAAACTAGAATGTCATCCAATTAAACAGAGGTTGAGAAGAATGAAACCTGAGGTATCGCTGAAGATAAAAGAAGTGGAAAAACAGTTCAATGCTGGATTTTTAGCAGTAGCACAATTTCCTCAATGGGTAGCAAATGTTGTTCCTGTGCCAAAGAAAGATGGAAAAGTTTGAATGTGTGTAGACTACAGAGATCTGAATAGGGCTAGCCCTAAAGATGATTTTCCTCTACCGCATATCGACACATTAGTAAATAATACTGCTACGTCACTATTATACTCATTCATGGATGGATTTTCGAGATATAATCAGATTAAAATGGCGCTAGAGGATATTGAGAAAACTACTTTCATCACCCTATGGGGCACATTTTGTTATAAAGTGATGTCATTTGAGTTAAAGAATGCTGGGGCAACTTATCAAAGGGCAATGGTGACTCTTTTTCATGACATGATACATAAAGAGATTGAAGTTTATGTTGATGATATGATAGCTAAATCTGCATCTGAAGAAGAACATCTTGTTAATCTGAGAAAGTTATTTGAAAGATTGAAAAATATAAGCTCAGGTTGAATCCGTCTAAATGCACTTTCGGAGTAAGATCTGGGAAGCTTCTAGGATTCATTATCAGTCAAAGAGGAATAGAAGAGGATCCAGATAAAGTGCGTGCTATTCTTGAAATGCCACATCCTTGCACGGAAAAGGAAGTTCGAGGCTTTCTGGGAAGATTAAATTACATTGCCAGATTTATTTTCCAGTTAACTGCCACTTGTGAACCAATTTTCAAATTGTATCGGAAAAATCAAGTGGTAGAATGGAATACAGACTATCACATAGCATTCGACAAGATTAAACAATATTTAAAAGAACCTCCAATACTACGTCCGCTAGTTTCTGGAAGGCCTCTTATTCTTTATCTGACAGTATTAGACGGATCAATGGGTTGTGTTTTGGGACAACAAGATGAAACGGGAAAGAAAGAGCATGCCATATATTATTTGAGCAAGAAATTTACTGATTGTGAACAAAGATATTCCGCGTTAGAGAAAACCTGTTATGCATTGGCTTGGACAGCGAATCATTTGAGACAATATATGTTAAGTCATACAACATGGTTAATATCTAAAATGGATCCAATCAAGTACATTTTTGAAAAGCCTGCTTTGACTGGAAGAATAGCTCGTTGGCAGATGTTATTATCAGAATTTGATATTTTGTATGTCACGCAAAAAGCTATTAAAGGCAGTGCTTTGGCAAAATTTCTAGCTCATCAACCCGTAAATGATTATCAACCTATGCAACCTGAGTTCCCGGATGAAGACATTATGGCCCTGTTTGCCACGGAAGAAAGTATGGAGGATGAAAGAAAATGGATTTTATTCTTTGATGGATCCTCTAATGCATTAGGACATGGTATAGGGGCAGTGCTTATTTCACCAGAAAAACAATATATACGAATGACTACAAGATTATGTTTTGATTGCACAAATAATATAGCAGAATATGAAGCCCGCATTATGGGGATCCGAGCAGCCATAGAATTGAAAGTAAAACGCTTGAATGTATATGGTGATTCAGCGCTGGTTATTCATCAAGTAAAAGGAGAATAGGAAACTCGAGATCACAAATTGATTCCTTACAAAGCATATATCAAAGGAATGATTGAGCATTTTGAAGATATAAAGTTTCATCATATTTCAAGAGAAGATAATCAGTTAGCTAATGCTCTCGCTACTTTGTCATCCATGTTTGAGGTTAGTCGAGAGGAGAAATTGCCAATGATTAAAATGTAAAGCTATGAAAATCCAGTATACTGCCATTTCATAGAAGAAGAAATGGATTGTAAACCGTGGTATTTCGATATTAAGAGATACCTCAAGAGTCGAGAATATCCTGATTCAGCCTCTCAGAGAATGATAAAAGAATGTTGAGAAGGTTAGCCTCTGATTTCGTGTTGAATAGAGATGTGTTGTATAAACGAAATCATGATATGACGCTACTCCGAAGTGTGGATTCAAAAGAGGCAAAGTTGATATTGCAAGAAGTACATGAAGGAACCTTCAAAACACATATGAATGGACATTCTATGGCTAGGAAGATACTAAGGGCTGGTTATTTCTGGATGACTATGGAAAATGATTATTGTCTGCATGTGAGAAAATGTCATAAGTGTCAAGTGTATGCCGACAATATTCATGTGTCGCCTACTACTTTGAATGTTTTATCTACGCCATGGCCTTTCTCCATGTGGGGTATAGATGTCATTGGCGCTATTGAACCAAAAGCATCAAATGGACATCGATTCATACTGGTGGCCATAGATTACTTTACAAAGTGGGTCGAAGCTGCTTCCTACGCTAATGTGACCAGAAAAGTGGTGACAAAATTTATAAGGAAAGAGTTGATTTGCAGATATGGAATTCCTGAAAGAATTATTACTGGTAATGCCACTAATTTGAACAATCATATGATGTCAGAGCTATGTGAAGAGTTCAAGATTAAGCATCATAACTCTTCCCTCTATCAACCAAAGATGAATGGAGAGGTTGAAGCGGCGAATAAGAACATAAAGAAAATAATCCAGAAGATGGTAGTGACATATAAAGATTGGCATGAGATGTTACCGTTTGCTTTGCATGGTTATCGCACTTCGGTGAGAACATCAACAGGAGCAACGCCTTTCTCTCTTGTATATGGAATGGAAACAGTACTACCATTTGAAGTCGAAATACCTTCTCTCGGAGTATTGATGGAAACCAAATTGGAAGAAGCTGAGTGGGTTCAAGCGAGATATGATCAGCTTAGTTTCATTGATGAGAAGAGGTTAGCCGCTGTGAGCCATGGACAATTATATCAAAAGAGAATGAAAAAGGCATTTGACAAAAAAGTTCATCCGCGAATGTTTTGTGAAGGAGATCTGGTGGTTAAAAAAATCATATCAGTTCAAAAATATCATCGCGGTAAATGGATGCCTAACTATGAAAGTCCATATGTGGTAAAGAAAGCCTTCTCGGGAGGAGCACTAATTCTTACAAAGATGGATGGGGAAGAGTTACCATTACCGGTTAACTCTAACACAGTCAAAAAGTTCTATGCATAATATGATTCCATAAATTGGAGAATGTAATATTTGGAAACATTGAATGATATTAAAATTGTATCTGCATATTTCTTTTTATAAAATAAAATTTCCTTTGATTTCTCCTTTATATATTTCTGTTATGCTAAGAGAAGTATACACCACGGGTAGGCTACGAGATTTCTCAAATTCGGAAGGATGTCGCGGAATATAAAAGGAATAAAAGAAAACAATTGCATAATAAATCATGTTTATAGGATCATTGAATTTGTTGATAAAATAATAGAAAATGAAGAAAAGTTTTTGGCACAATCTTAAAGCCTAACATAAAAATAAAACAAAAAAATTCAAGTTGAATTATTTAATATATTGAATGCATATGTTCTGAATAAAATCCTTTGAGCCTTCTTTAAGCCTATTTAATGAGAAAGGTTTACTCTAGTGGAAAAAATTGGCAAAAAAAAAAAATTCACATTTGGGTAATTAGATCTTATTTGTCCCAATTTCAAAAACTTCATTTGCTAGAGGCATTCAAAAAAAAAAAAGAAGTCTGTTAGACTGAAAACCCGCAAAGGGCGGTTTAAGCAAAAGTTAGGACATATAAAAAAAGAAGAAGAAATAAATAAAAAATTCACACATGTTAAAGTCATTGAAGTCTGTTGCAAAAGCTAATCTTTTTGAAAATTAAAGCAATCAAGACCCAAAATGATATATGGCCATTTTTCTCATCCCAAAGGTAAAAATCATAAAACATTGCACCTTTCTTTGAGCTTAATGCAAATGTTTTTTTTATTTTAAAATATATACCTTGAACAAGGACCATCAAGTGAAAAGTCAGTTCAAGTTTGCATATCAAAAGTTTCTTAGAAGAAAATTCATAAAAAAAGAGGTGCAACAAAAGGCTCTCAAATCAGAAAAAAGAGAAAAGAAAAGAGAAGAAGTTCAGAAATGAAAGTGTGTCATCAAAATAAAAGGATGACAAATCACAAACAAAATTGTTCTTGTTAAAGTAAGTATTTAGCCTAAGTTCAAGAGGGGGGGGTGAATTGAACCCTTTTTAATTCTTTTCAAAATGAGAATACAAGTTCTTTAAAGAACCTTAGAATGCAATCTATAGATGTTCAAAGA
>Ga0209700_106866_pt1 | contig 16943 bp, 7 predicted proteins | sample SiratroredBW_FD_187528 | JGI IMG/M metagenome (GOLD analysis project Ga0209700, IMG submission 187528) | Root nodule microbial communities of legume samples collected from California, USA - Siratro red BW (SPAdes) (version 2) | ecosystem: Host-associated > Plants > Roots > Nodule | place: USA...
TATATATCTTCACACTCAATGTAAAAAAATAAATATTATTTATATTCGTACTCATATTTCTATGAATGTAGAAATATAAATGTAAGAAATTCTTGTCAAAATCAAAATGTATTTAAATAATACCTACAAAGTTAGATTTGTTTATTATGCTGAGAGTAACCAACTTAAATGTCAATTTAGTGAAAGAAAAAAAAAAACTTTAACCAATTATATATATTCATTTTTCTGTGAAGGATCAAACTCTATTGGTATTGTATTTATTCGGGGCATACAATAAAGGAGTTGTATTTTGGAGTAAGAAGCTTAGATGTAAATTTGTCATTGTCTTATTTCTAAATAATTTTTTTATTTATAGTTGCTGTGCATTTTAAAATATTTAAGATAATCCTTATTACAATTTATCAACAATGTAACTTTCATTTACCAATTCATCACATTTTATAATTATATGTATATAATACTTTATATTAAGACATCACACCATTTACAAAATATAAACAACTAGTTTTATGATCTGGCACCGTAATAAGTATAAGCAACCTGTTAGGTATAGTGTGTTAATTTTGTGTTAAGAATCATCCTATATTTTAAATCATAAACAATTAACCATGTTAGGCATAATAACATGTTAAAAAATTAAACAACTAATTATATTACCATCACACCATATAAAAAATCATTTAAAAAGCATTATTAAGGAACATGTCATACTAAAATATAAGTAATCATTTATATTAAGCATAACATTAAAAAAAAAGAGTATAAACAACCACTTAGGTTAAACATATTTCCATATTAAAAAACTATAAAAATCACTTATGTTAATTAAAGAAACATAACCAACAATGCTAGGGTAGATATCACCTTATATTAAAAGTATAAGAAATCAGTTATATTAAGCTTTAACTATATTCAAACAAGTATTTCGAGTCATCACTTTGCATTCAAGGGCAGAAATTATTTGAACAAAAGCATTAAATGCTCGCAATTAATTCAATTAGTTGGTTGTTGAATATATTGGTAAGATTTTTCTACTTAAGGGGCTTTTCTCATCCCTCTCTACATTATCCCATTCCTTTTCTATCTTATTTTTGTTTCTTCTATTCCTCATTATGACACTTTCTGGAAAAATCAGCACTGAACTTCCAGTGCACTCAACTGCGGACAAATGGTTTCACACCTACACAAACCGACTCCATCACATTCAACACGTTGCTGGTAAAGTTCATGGAACCAAACTCCATGAAGGTGATGATTGGCATACCAATGATTCGGTCAAACACTGGACTTTTACCTTAGGTAATTAACTTTATAATTTAATTATGTTTAAGTGTCAAAATCAGAGAAATTCCACGACTTAATTCATATTCACTTATAATGCTATTTGGATTAGACTTTTCAATAGGTATTTAAAGAAACAAAATAAAACAATTAATTCCTTTTACATATGTCGAAATTAACTACCCTAGACTTTAAACTCAATTGTTGAATAAGCTAAAGTAGGATAACTAATATAAATTAGTTTTACTCATGAATATAATTTATTTAGTCTTCTTATTTTCTTTTTCTCATTGTATTTTTGAAAGGGAATTTTTATGGAATTATTGATAGGTTTACGAAAAACACTAATTTATTTTCTTGTATTATTATGTGTTTTATCATGTTAAGAAAATATCTACTACCATTTATTTTATCCACAAAATTTAATCTAAATATTGTTTAAGGAGTTCAAATTCATTTTCATGTATATATGTAAATATTGTTTTACTGTTTTTCTTTCTAATCATTTATGAAAAACTTTACCCAAAATACAGTGTAAATGAAGCTACAAAGATAGAAACAGAAAAATGACAAAAATTGCAAAGAAAAAAAAAACATTTGTAGAGACTACAAATATATTAGTCATGAAATTAGTAAATGAGTCATGAATTACATATTCTTCTATAGTTCTTGCATAATATTTTTGTTAATGATTGGTTACTTGTGAAACAACAGACGGTGAGACAGTAACATGTCTTGAAAAAATTGAATCCGTTGATGAACAGAACAAAAAAGTTGAATACAAGCTCTTTGGTGAAGCTATCGATGATAAATATAAGGTGTTTAACCTAACCTTTGAAGCCATTGAGAAGGATGGTGGCAGTGCTGCAATTAGATGGAGTATTGAATATGAGAAGGTGAGTGAGGATGTTCGTCCTCCATATGGGTACATGGAATTATATGACCATGTCATTAAAGATGTTGATGCTCATCTTGTGGAGGATGAAAAAAATGTCGGCAAATAAGAATTGAAAGATTGGTGAGGCCAAAGATAATGCTCATGTATGTACTACAATAGCTGTCTACTTGATGTGGAGAATAATATTTTTAGTTTGTATAATAATTCAAGATGCATATGGATAATACGTCAATAATGTATTAAATAAAAGGATATGTTTCACCTTTTTGTTGTTGAATTTTGTAGAATTATTTTTTTAAAAAATATATATAATAAAATGAAAATAATAAAGTTATTCCAACTTATATATATAATCAATATAGTAAGACGACGAGTAATATTTTCTTAAATATTCTTCTATCTATAATTTCCAATTACATGTTGAAAGAGTAGGTCAAATACAAAAACAAAGTATAAGAATTAAATTGTGTATTCAATTTTTTTGGTCATTTTTACAAATGCACCGTGTGATGATATATAATTAGACATTGGTTTTTTTGGCAGATGATAAAGTTTTTCATAAACTTATTTTATAAAAGTTTTACTTTTCCATTAACATAAATTAAATAACATGCAATGTGAATGGATTAAGAAAAAGAAATATTTGTGTTTTATACCTTTTTATACCGATTTATCTATAGACTTAGTTTACATACAGTTCTTCATCATCTTGATCAATATATATTAAGCATACCAGTGTTCAAAAGTACAAATGATTATTTCTTATACTACAACAAATCTTGGCTAAAACAACCTAATTATCTGGACACATAGTTATTCCTAACCTCTAAGTAATATTTAGATGATAGCTGCACTTAGCTAAACTTGAATATTATTTTGATAGCAAACACTCATAGTTAAAACCTAAATAGTTTGGAACACAATCACTTCTAGTTAAAACATGAGTCTTGTTTGGATAACAATGACTCCTAGGTAAGGCACATTCGATTACAAAAGAGTGAGATCAAAAAATCACTGTGCTGCAAACTAAAAAGGTGGTATGTCTTGAGACGAATATAAAATGATATTTACTCTTTTATGTTGTAGATAAGGTTCTTTAGAAGCTTTAGAACACAAAGAATATAAAATGATATTTACTCTTTTATGTTGTAGATAAGGTTCTTTAGAAGCTTTAGAACACAAAGAGAAATAACTTTGAATACAAGAAATATCACTTACTAAAGAAAAAATACATTAATAAAACAATAAAAAAGGAGAACATAAAAATGATTTGTATTCAAGAAACAAAAAATAAGTCAAAGAATAGATAAGGTGTGTCATAATATCTAGGGTAGTACAAAGATTGATTGGATAAATAACATAAATCTAAATGGTAAAGGGGATACTTAACTATGGAAAATAAAAAACACTTTTTAAATGTGAAAACTTATAGAGTGGATTTTTCATAGAAAAGATGGAACTATTAGATATACCCATGTTTGGCAGAAAATATATATGGTACAAAGCTAATGGCTCTTTCAAAAATACAGTTGATATAATTTTAGTCTCATAAGATTGGATAAAATAGTTGCCTAGTACCATGCGGATGGTCTTAGACAGAACAGTCTCAGATCACCATGGACTGATCTTAAAGACTAATAATGTGGATTAGGGCCCAAAACTTTTAGAATTTTAGAGTGTGACAGCAAACAAGTGGATTTAATAATACTATAAACCAATTTTAGGATCAATACTCGGTAACAAGATCACCAATATATATTTCAAAAGAGAAATTCAAGATTCTAAAGAACATATAAAACTATGGAACAAAGGTGTGTTCGGTGACCTCAAACTAAAACAGAGATGTAGGGAGAATCAAAGAGACACAGAGGACGAAAACAATGGGTTAAGTGAAATACAAAAGACTGAGAGAAGGTAGTTATTTTTTTATTTTTTTTGAACTAAATAAAGTAAATTTCAAACAATAAGCATTAAACAAACAAAAGGTAGGAACAAGATGGATAAGCTTAGGGGACTCGAACTCCAAATATTTTCATGCTACTATAGACTACAAGAGAATGAAAAATGCAATAAAAGAACTAAACTTCAATGGGAAATGTACTGAGGACCATAAAGAGGTAAAAAAGGAGGTAAAAAAGTTCTTCAAAATCCAATTTGAAGAGAAGGAATGATTAACTCAATCTTGATGGGGGTGCCCTTTCCAAAATTGTCCTTAGAAGATAATTAACACCACATAACAGATTTCTCTAAGAATGAAATTAGGGTGGTAGTAGGGAATGTGAAGGGAAATAAGAGCCTTAGTGTTGATAGCTATAATTTCACTTTCATTAAAAACCATTGAGATGTTCTTAATTCAGACATTTGTTGCAATTAAAGAATTTCACATATTAGGATGTTGGCTTAAAGGCAATAAAACAAATTTGACGACTCTTATCCCAGAAACTAAAAACCCTTTAAAGTTAAGAAGATATAAGTCAATATCACTAGTGAAATTGTTAAATGAGATTTTATACAGTACATGTTGGAAAGGTTAGGTTTTCATAAAATATTAAATTAAATGAATTAAATATTGTTTAACCTCGATATCAATCTGATAAATAAAAGTCTCATTAAAAAACTTAAACCATCAAAAGATATTAGATAAGGAGATCCAACTATACCTTTCCTATTCATAATTGTTGCAAAAGGATTGAATAGAATCATAAGACAAGCTACATGACTAAAATTACTGGAGTAAAAGTAGGGTTAAATGATATAGAAATAAAATGATCCAATATATTGATGACACCTTTTTTTTTTTTAAAAGATAAATTGAAAAATGTTATAGTATTAAAAGCAATATTAAAATGCTTTGAAGTTGTTTAAGGATTCAAAGTTAATTTCCTTAATAGCAAAGTAGGTGGGTTTGGGATTAATGGTACTCAAATAGATAAACATGTTGGAGTTCTGAATTGTTCAATAATGTCTATACCTTTCACTTATTTAGACATTCCAATTGAGGATAACCCTTTAAAAGTTATAATGTGAGAAGCATGATACAAAACGTTAAAAGGCAGTTAATACTATTAACTGTTTCAGGCATAATATGTTTGATTAAATTAGTAAATACAACTCTTCCTCTCTTTTTCCTATCCTTTTACAAAGTCTTAAAGAAGGTGATGAAAGACATTAATAAAATTCAAAAGAAATTTCTATGAGGATAGGGAACAGAGGAAAAGGAAATGGTTTGGGTAAAATGGTCATGAATTTGTAAGGCAAAAGAATTTGAGGGCTTAGGTGTAAGGATCTACAAAGATTTAATGAGGCGTTATTTGTAAAATGGAAATGAAGATTCGCAATGGAAAATATAGGGGTATGGAGAACATTTTTGGTATCTAAATATGGGAACTAGAGTGTATTAAATTATCCAAACACTAGTGAAAAAAACACATTTCACGACAGGATATCATCGCAGTTAAAAAAGAATCGCAATTAAAACCAACGCGATGACATTTTTGAAATTAAGTTCAACCACACCGCCGCGGTTGGAGCGAGAACCGCGATGGTAAGGCACAAATATTTGAAATTGAAAAATTATAGAGAGATACCAACATGGTTGTTTAAACAACTGTACTGATATCTACAAAATAGTTTAAACATTATTTTGCAGGGAAATACAAGGGCGGCGCCCTTTATGTGGGATACGAGCGCGGTTCCCACAAACAACTGCTCTCGTATCCCCTGCTTTTAGGGCTTTTTGCGCGTTAATTTCCTTCTCGCTTTCATCTTTCTCTCTTTCTCTCGAGCAGCGCCATTCTTCCTCTCTCGATCTCGCCATTTCATTTTTCCTCGTGGTCTTGCTTGGGTTTGTTAAGAAGGTTTTGCTTCCGTGGCCGCCACCACCACCACCACGAAGAAGGTTTGCTTCTGCGTCCGCCACCACCACCACCACTCAGGTCTCTTTTTCTTTCTGCTTCATTCTTCTACTCCAAAGTTCTCATCCCAAACCCTACGTTGGGTGCAGCCTAAGGTATTTTTATTCTTAATTGAACCTATTAAATTCGTTGTGGACTTGTTTAATGAATTAACTTTGATGAAATTGTAGTGTAACAAACAAAAAGGAAGTTGGAAATGTGGCTACTACGGGATGCATTGGATGAAGACCATAGTCCAAGCCCATATTACCGACTCTTGGGAACATGTATGAAAGTGTTCAAATTAGATAAAATTATGATGAGCATATGATGATAACTACTAACACGATTATTCTATTTCAGGTTTTCATAGATCCAGACCCAATTGAACACAAGTACATAGAAGATATTCGGACAGAATGGGCAACTTACTTCATTTAAAAGAGAAATGAAATCTTAGAGTAAACTTGTAGTAAGTATAGTATAATGTATAGTATGTTGTATGACTTATGTAATATTTGTATAAGTTGTAGTATATTGTAACAACTTTCTCGTGTATAAACTTATATAATGGTTGTGTAAATAGTTAGAGTATTGTTGTTTTGAATTGGAGATATTGCTTTTTGAAATTTGGTTTTGGCTTTGTTTTGGCAAAATTTTGGTTTTGGGCAGCAGCGAATTAAAAAAATTGGACATACCAGCGTGGTTCCCTCCACAACCACGCTGGTATGTCCAATTTCAGCGCCAGTTTTTAGCCATTTTGCACACGATGAGCATTTCTTAACGCGATTGCTAAAGAACCGTGGTGGTATGTTATCCTTTACATCGCGGTTGTACAACCGTGATTGTATCTTCAGTACTTTTTATCGCAGTTACATCTATTGCGGTTCTGAAACCGCGCTTGTAAGGCTTATACAACCGCGATTAAATGTCTTTTTTCTACTAGTGACGCCAATCTAAATGAATTCATTTGGTAGAAAGACTTACTATGTATAACTGAAACTGGAAATGATCAACATTAGATAACAATATTAATTGGTGCATGGGAGAGGGAAAAATACACTATTCTGGATTGATATATAGAATATTGGAGTTCTTCGTAGTGAAAAATATCCAAGATTATACAATAACTCCAACTTTAAGATGACAACAATTTCATAAATGGAAACATAGACTAACAATGTATGGGAATGGAAGTTTGAATAGAGAAAGGAATGACTTTTGTGGGAATTATCTCAGGTGGAAATTTTAGGAATATAATACTATAGTGATCCCCCAAACTACAAGGCTCAGACTTTCGAAAATGGAAGGGAGACGAAATATTTACATAGGTAAATCTGCATACAAAATATTACAAAAATAACTCTGATGGAGAGACAGATGATTTTTCTCAAATAATATGAAAAAATAATATGGAAAACATATGCAATTTCAAATGTAAAACACTTTGCCTAGGGCTTGAACAACATTGCAATTAGGGATAATCTTACATATAGGGAAATACACGCACCTTGTAGATTATTTATATTATTTAAGAACAGAACAAATCTAGTCAACACCTTTTTCTAACATATAAGGTGACACTCTCAATTTGGAATCTTATCAATAAATGGATTGAACTATCCTCTATTCAACATAACAACTTATTCCAACACTTTCATCTCTTTGATATACCTAGTTTGAATAAAAATAGAAACAATATTTAAAAACTGTTTGGTGGCAAAAATCAAAGCTATTTAGAAACATAAAAATAATGTCATGTTTAAAAATATTGTAATATATAGGGAGGATATTTTTGCACTGGCATAATTAATTGAAATCTTAGGTATATTAGAAACATATATGCTAAGGTAAGATTCTCATTTTTTTTAGAACAGGAAAGAATAAAATTAATGAGAACACTTAAGGGGTGCTCCAACCCTATTACAAAAAGAAAAAAAAAAGAAAAAAATGCAAGGAGAAAGTAACCCCTACCACCCTAGGTAGCCTTAACTGAGTTCCAAAACAATATACAACGAGTATCATAGCCAACATTTGCAACAGGCAACCCAACAAAAAACCTAACTACATAAGGAAGCATCAACAATAGTAGGAATAAACTGTTGGAATAGACTTCCAATATCCGCATATCTCCAAAGCATATGTGCAAAGTAAACTGTTATTACCAACGTCAACAGTCTTCATTTATCCAGAGCATGTTGCAATGTTTAATTCTCCTCAGCTATCCAATCTTGAGCACAATGAGCTCTTCCAAAATGTAGCTTGCATCTCAGTTGTAATTGCAATGTGTCATCCCTTCTATCCGCATAATTTATAACCCTCTGGAATCTACATAATACTCCAACAACAATATCTTCCACATTTGTCGAGACCAGTACCTGTAAAACAGCAAACTACCCTAACTACTATGCAGCCTATTCACTCCCTACTCATCCCCTTCAACAGAAGATGTCTATCTCTCCAAAGTGAGCTTACTTAATAGTAGTCAAACATCCAATAGGGTAGAGAGACCAATCCGAGTATGAATAATTGAATCCTTGTCTCCTATATTTGACCCATAAACATGCTTTCATCTATGCCATTGCTAGAATTGCAATATCATCCTTCACTCCATTATGAAATACTATCCTATTTCTATGTTTCCAAACTTCACTAACTATTGCACCCACACTCCTTTCCAAACTAGATTTGCTTTCTTACTCAACCCAATTACATAGAAATTATGAAAATGATTTACAATGTCCTTATTTTTAACAGAATAAATGCCTAGTCATTTATCACAATTATCCCATACTTTCTTCACTACCTCACAACTTATAAAAAGGTGTTGGATGGTTTCCTCCTCCTTGTTACATAAAGGGCAGAGGTTGTTCTGTAAGTTGATGCCCCTCCTTTGTAGGCAAGGTCGATTGGGTAACCTATTTAACATTGCCCTCCAAACCATCACCTTAGTTGTACCAGGCATTTTAAGGGACCACAATTTCGTACACCATTCAAGATCCAAGCGAGTGGGATCTGTTGATAATACTTCGTATCCCAATTTGGTCGTATAAGTGTTTTGATCACCTCCGTCCCATACCAGCCATCAGGTTCTCCATTTTTCCACGCAACATTTGTTATTAAGGTGACTAATTGTTGTCTTAGTTCTTCCTCTCACTCAAACATAGGTATTCTCCATAGCAATTGCCATACAAACTCCTCACCTCCCCAATTATTCACCCAACCCCTGTCTCACTCACAGTTCTTCCCTGAGTCGTAGATATAGAATACAATCGAGGGAATCTGTCCTTTAAAGAACTATCCTCCACCCATCTATCCTGCCAAAATTTGATAGAACTACCATTCCTAATTTCCCATTTGACCCTATCATCAAACCAGTTGGGATAGTTCCCTATATTATAGGCCCTACACAGATCCTTCCACCAATAGGAGCTCTTCCTATCAACCATAGTTCTTGGCATATCCCTCCAATCACCATACCTTGATTCTAAAACATCACGTGACGATCCTCCCTCTACCGACCCTAAACGCCACTTCCATTTGGCTAGTAAAGCATAATTGAATTTCCCTATACCTTTGATTCCCAACCCTCCCGCTACTATGGGTAGATAGACTTTCCTCCATGCTATCCATGTGATCTTCTTCTCTTCAGACCCCTAACCTCACAGGAAGTTTGATTGTATTCTTTTTATGGCTTTACATACCGAAACAGGAAGCTTGAAGAAAGACAAATAAAACAAAGAAAGGGTTGTAATCACTGATTTAATCAAACAAATCCTACCTGCCATGAATAACGTTCTACTCTTCCATGTAGATAACCTAGATTTGATCTTATGAATAATGGGTCTCCAGAATTCCTCCCTTTTAGGGTTACCTCCTATTCTCATTCCTAAATATTTAAAAGAAAAATTCATTCTACCATTGTTAAGACATTTTGAAAATATATTTAGATCCACTTCAGTAACCCCAACTGCCCCGACATGACTTTTGTGGAAATTTACCCTCAATCCAAATACTACTTCAAAACTACGCAATATCGCTTTAATTGCTAGAATGCATTGGTATTTCAGTTGGCAAAAAAATACTGTGTCATCTACAAATTGTAACAATTTTACATCGACACCCTTAACTCCCACTTTCACTCCTTCTAATGCACCTATCCTAGTAGCTTCCCTCACCAGCCCTACCAAACCCTCCACCACTATTAGGAACAGAAAATGGACTAAAGGATCCCCTTGTCTCAGACCTCTTCTCAGTTTAAACTCCTTAGTTGGACTTCCATTAACCAAAACTGATATCGTGGTTGATTTCAAACATATTTTAATCCAATTAATCCACTTACTATTAAAGCCAATTCTACCCATCATGTATATTAGGAAACCCCACTCTACTAAGTCATAAGCTTTTTCATAATCTAATTTGACTATTACTCCCTTCTTCGTTTCCTTCCTTAGAAAATCAACTGTCTCATTTGCAATGAGTACACTATCTAGTAGCCCCCTACCACTCAGAAATGTTGTTTGGGTATAATCAATCACATTTTGTAATACACCTTTAAGTCTATTTGCTAGAATTTTGGCAATGATCTTATAGATGTACCAACTAAAGAGATAGGTCTAGAGTCCCCCAAATTGCCAGGATTGACTTTCTTCGGTATGAGGGTTATGAATGAAGTATTGCATCCCTTAGGTATATAGCCAAATTCATGGAAACTATGTATAGCTTTGTAGATATCATCCCCCATAATTTCCCAATTAGTCTTAATGAAAAAGAAATTAAACCCATTTGAACCCGGGCTTTTCGTACCACCACATTGTTTCACCGCCTCTAGGATTTCGTCCTCCTTAAATTTACAACACAAGAATTCATTTTCTGCAGCCGAAATATTTCTAAATTGGACCCCATCCAAACTTAATACACCTTTTGGTTGCTCTTGGAATCTATTCTCAAAATATTTTTTCACTTCGGTCTTTACCTTATCCCGCTCTACACACCACTCACCATTCACGAATAGACCTTTGATCTCATTATTTAACAACCTCCACCGCAACCTAGAGTGAAAAAATTTAGTATTGGTATCCCATCTCTCAATCCACTCCACCCTAACTTTTTGTTTTATCATAACATTTTCTCTTTCGGACATTGTTTTTAACTTACGTATGAACTGGATCCTCCTCACCTTCATATTCTTACTGCTGTATAAACCTAAAAACCTACATTCTAAGCATACAAAAATGAATATGACTAGACATGCTCTCAGAATGAATATCTCTTGAGTGTTCTATGTTTATGTTTGTGAATATCATTAGTTTTCTCTGAACTACTTGTAGCCTCTTTATCTATCTTTTTAGTAAATGCATTTTTTTTTTTGAATTCCTGCGTCACATTTTTCAAATTTGGCTTGTTACATTAAACCTATGCCGCAAATGTAGTACATTTCCAACAAAATCATGTATTATTGATTAGGGGATAGGCTAATAAAGGAAACTATCATGGCACAAAACTGTATAACAAAATACAAAATTTGAAGAACAACGAGATAATCAAGTCCTACAGCAGGGTCAACCAATTTGCCTATTTTGGAATGCAGTAATTTGAAACAGGGGCTATATATATATATATATATATATATATATATATATATATATATATATATATATATATATATATTATGGGAAACTGATTTTAATGATGTAATCACATAAGACCGGTTGTTAGTATAGCAATATGTCTTGTAGAATATACATGTGATGAAGATTTGTTGAATATTTTGTAGGGTCTACATGAAGGTGACTGATCTACCTAAGGGGTAGATAATTAAAATGGGAGATTTAGACGAACTGATCTAGGATTTATACTTGTCTAAATTAGGATGTAAATGGTTGGAGTACCCCAAGTACTCCCATTCAATATACATTTTTTCTTGATAAAAATAAACTTATTCATCATTATTATTGTTAACCTTTTTTCATCCAGAAATTTTCAATATATAAAAGCTTAACTAAAGGAGATGTTGCAAATTCTTTTTTTATAAGAAGCTTCGAAGAATGTTTTTTTCTTCAACTTGTGTTTGTCCAAGCGTAAAAGTACAGACACGTTAAATTATTTAAATGTAACATTAAAAACTTATCTCCTCTTCTAATAACATCTTGATAGTAGGATGCAGATAGTTTTTCAAGTGTTGACACCAAGGTATGTTAAGATGATTATTGGTGTGAAGCAGCTTTAGTGTGTCTTTTAAGATTGTTGATATAGACATGAGTTTTATACACTACAAGAAAAATATTATTTAGAGATTAAATTTTAACTATCAAATAAAATAATTATTAATTATGATTAAATTAATCATTAAATTAGGTTTTCGTTATTAAATAACTACAAAATAAAAATAATGATTGAATTTAGTGACCAATTAAATTAATATAATTAATATCTAATATTAATGATTAAAGTTTTAATCATTTATATCATTAATATTTATTTTTATATTTTGTCAATTAACTCCATTCTATAAACACCCAAAAGTAAAAATTGTCTAGTAGTAAAGATAATATTTTTTCTTGTCTTTCAACTTCAATATCTATCTAAAATAAGAAAAATCATTTCCTTTCATTCAATCCAACTGATAAAAAATCTTTAATTATAACGTTATATATTAACATGTTATATATATCATAATTCATTACAGATTTAAAGAAAAAAAATCATTTAATAACATAAATTCACTTGTTGAGTAACATTCAGGTTCAATCATAGAGGTGCATTAGTTTGCAGTTATAATTTCCTCTCAGTCCTTGTTTCTCTGCTGACACACTTTCATTGCAGTGGTTAGAGTTCAATAATTAGTCCCATTTAGCATTACCCCACCACAACAAACACCTTTATGCTAGTTTTAACTCTTTCTTGAAACAAGCCAAAACCTAATGTTCAATGTCTCCAAATGCTGTTCTGGATAAGCGTGAGAATAACTTTGTAGTTTGATATTTGAATTCACCGAAACATGTATCAGCAACAAAATTATGACGGGATCATCAAATTTCAAATCTCATGATACCTCAAATCGATAAAGTCAGAATACACTCCAAATCACTTTATCTATGCCATTATGTTTTATGCAGGACTAAGGGAAAATATGATAAAAGGACAAAGAAGAAAAGTTAAAAGAAAGTTTCACATGGACCAAACTCTCAATTTACATCACACATACTATTATTTTTCCAAATTTTCATTCCATTTATAATTTTAAATGCTATATGGTCCCGATGTTAAACATTCTCAGAGGTTTTTTTAACCGTAATATCAATGGTTTTCCGTTGTTTCATTTATTATGATAAACTCATATTGAATAAAAGGTATGCAGTATGCCAGTGCCCTTATGCCACTGCAAAGTAAAATTTAAGTAGTGCGTATCCATTTATGTTATTTCTAAACCAAGTGATAATTAAATTTAATAATTAAAAGTAAATGAATGGCTGCATGCGATATATCTTTAATAAAGTGTTATCAGCTTTTAGATTACTAATTTAAATAAATATAAATATTAAAATATAAAATTATATAATTGAATTGACGTTAAATTTAATAAGTATATATTAAAATAAATTATAATAGACTCAATTTACTAGATTTAATTTAAATATTAGAAATAAATTAAAATTGTGTTAACTAAATCAATGTCAATTAATATAAATATAAATATTATAATTAAATATGAGTAAAGTCTACTAAACTGATACTAACAATATTGATCTCAGTGATATTAAATTAAATAAATATTGAATATAAATTAGACTAACATCGGTTTAAATTGATATTAGTTTAAATAAATATAAATATTAATATTAAATAAAATTATAATCGTAGTTAAATTAATACTAATTTTAATATAGTTAATTTTATTAAATATTTTTATTTTAGTTTCAACCTAGATTGCACTCAATTGAGTATATTTTGTAGTGTTTGTATCTTGAAAAACAATAAATTCATCGATGAAACTATTGAATTAGTTGATGAGCAGAACAAATATTCAAGATCTATGGTGCTGATATGGATGATAAGTATAAGATGTCTAACCTAATCTTTGAAGGCACTGAGAAGGATGGTGGGAAGCAATTAAATAGAGTATCAAATATGACGTGGTGAATGAGGATGTTTATCCATGTATTAAAGATGGTGTCTCTTATCTTGTCAAGGATGAAAACTAACAAACAAGAATGTGAGGCCAAGGGTATGCTCATGAGAGTAGTACAATAATTGTGAAATTTCATGTACAATAATCATTTTTAGTTTCTGTATTGATTTAAAATTTTACAATTGTTGATTTAACTGATAACTAAAATTAATTATAAATTTATATTTTTTTTTAAAATCGTGTCGTTATCCTTTATACTATTTTTTCACTTAATTTTGTTAATACCACTTTTTCAATTAATGTTATTTTAAATAAAAGTAATTAATACCAGAGATATTATAGATTAAATTTTATAAATAAACAAGTATCACTTCTAATTAGGCTCTTATAGATAAACACAGAAAGTGTATTATATCTAGATTAAAATGTAAACAAAAATACTAAATTCCACATTGATTAAAAATATTACTTGTAGTTCTTAATATAAGATAAAAGTGTATGACTGCCAACGTTTAAGACAAATAAGTTTTAGTTACTATATATAATAAAAGTGTACGACAACTTAAAAAATATTCATACTAATTGCTTACAATTTTATATATATACAGAGAGAGAGAGAGAAAATTTGAGAGGGAAAATATTGGGTTAAGATATTAAGTGTACGGGTCTTCTTTCTTATATTGTTCAACTTTCTTATTTTTACTCAATGTGAGACTTAGACTCACAGTTGGATACCTAACAATCTCCCTCTAAAGTGAAAGTCCCTTTTACACTCTCTTTCAAAATTTTTAATACAGGGATCAAACTGTACCTATCTGAGTTGGTCGTTACCAAATCATCTGCGAGTTGGTCGTTACCAAATCATCTGCTCTGATACTACTTGTTAGGAAAAACTAAAAGATAAAAAAACATAGAGGTCAAACAAAAATGAGAACTGAATCAGACTCACACAAAAGAATGATATCACCTTCAACCAAAAACTTAAACGTTAATGTAAGTCTTCTTTTTTATATGTTGTTCAACTTTATCATTTTTATGTGAGACTTAGACTTACACTTAAATATATATATATATATATATATATATATATATATATATGAGTGTGTGGGGGAGAAAGAAAGTTTATTATTCTCGTTTTTTATTTTTTATTTTAGATTAAGAGTTATTCAAGATTTTCAGTTTACGTCATAAAAGCATAAAAGTTAAAAGATTAGAACAAACTTATAATACAAACTTAAATAAATATTAAAAAATTATGAAGTATTGATTAGATCGGTATTAATTTAAATAAATATAAAGTTAAATACGATTGGCTTAATTAGTATTAATTTCAACAAAATATAAATATAAAAAAATAAAATTAACGTTAGTTATTGATTTTAAATTTAGTAAATAATAAAAATAGATTATATTAGACTCTTTTATTAAAGGGTTCACCATGTGATTTCTAAGTTTGTAATAATAATAGAGTAGAGAAATTGTGTTGAGATGATAGACTACTCCAACCCTTGGATCTGCTGACAAATACAGAAAAGATGTTGTAGTTTACGTAATCTCTTACTAGAAGATTATGTAAAATAATGTAAGTTAGTATGAGCAACTGTGTGGTGGACTGTTTTGTCTAAAGAGTTGTAGCATTCCAATTCTGCTCGGTATTAAAAAATAAAAGTGGAACACAACCTCCAACACTTGCTATATTTCTTATCGTATTCTCTTTTCGCATCTTCAAATTTTCATGACGCTTTATCAATTGTAAACAAATAATTCCACTAATCAAGATTTTGTGTTTTTTAATCAATAATCAGCAATATATTGAATAAACGTACAAAAAAGACTCATTCAACTTTTGTAAAAATAATTAAATCTTCCTTCTATTCAATAATATATATTTTTTTTATAAAATTTATGTTAATCAACTTTATGAACTTTAATATTTCAGAGAGTTAGACTGATATTTCAAAATCCAATAATCATATGCCATAATATAAAAAATAAAAACATAATAATTCATTACAAGAAAAAAAAATTATTTAGAGACCAATTTTTAGTTATCAAATAAAATAGTTACTAATTGTGATGAAAATAGTCACCAAATTAAATTTTGGTTGCTAAATAACTACAAAATATGAATTTAGTGACCAATTAAATCAAGATAATTGGTATTTAACATTAACTATCAAGGTTTTACTGACCTATACCATTAGATTCTAAATTGGTATCTAATTAAGTTAGAGACCAATTTAGAATCTAATGGTGTAGGTCACTAAAACTTTGGTAGCTAATGTTAGATACCAATTATCTTGACTTAATTGGTTACTAAATTCAATCATTACTTCTATTTTATAGTTATTTAGCAACCAAAATCTAATTTGGTAGCTAGTTTGGTCACAATTAACAACCATTTTATTTAATAGCTTAAAATTGATTTCTAAATAACTTTTTTCTTATAGTGATTATTATCATTAACAGCCACACTATTCAACATTCTATTCAACAATATTCCTTACAAGTTACAGCTATAAATATTATTTAAAATTTGACCAAATTTCACGTGCCATAAAACAAACATAAATATTATTATATATTATTATTATTATTATTATTATAATAATAATAATAATAATAAGAAAGTTTCTCTGATTATTTTCAACATTGACATTATAATACACATGCCAAAATCTTTAGATTAAAAGTTATTTATCGACTTGATTTTATGTCAGCATAAAAATTTTAAGATTAA
>Ga0209700_106867_pt1 | contig 16940 bp, 8 predicted proteins | sample SiratroredBW_FD_187528 | JGI IMG/M metagenome (GOLD analysis project Ga0209700, IMG submission 187528) | Root nodule microbial communities of legume samples collected from California, USA - Siratro red BW (SPAdes) (version 2) | ecosystem: Host-associated > Plants > Roots > Nodule | place: USA...
GGGGGGGGGGGGGGGGGGGGGGGGGGAGTGTGGAGGTTCTTGGTTATGGTTAAGGGATTTGAAAAGGGTGGTGCCGCTTTTGGTAAGGGTGAAGTGCTGGTTGGTGGTAGTTTTGAGGGAATGTGAGAGTTGTGGCGGTGAAGGATGTGGTGGTTGTGAAATTTGTAGGAAGGTTTGTGGTTCGAAAGTTTGGAGGTGGACGTGGATTTCTTTGGAGGCTCAGTAGAGGTGTCTTGGAGGTAGCAGTGGAGGTGCATGGTGGACGTTCATGGTGGCAGTCGCGGAAGTGTATGGTGGGGGTGTTTTAAGGCTCGTTAGAGGTGCATGGTGGAGAGATGGTGAAAGTGGCACGATTTTCGACATGAGTAGCAGGGATATGTAGACATACGCATGGTGGTTTGAAAACTTGGAGGTGCAACGTGACCTTTTTCCTGAATAAGAGATAAGGTGAAATATGTACGTGAGAGTTTTTTTTTCGTGATTGAGTGAGGGGGAGAAACACATGAACATGCTTTAGACAATCAATAACTAAACACATATAAGCATGGGTATATCATGTAAAAAGAACAAGATTCAACAAACATATGAAAGGAGAAACAATACATGCTTTTTTACCAAGTTTATTATGCACACATGGTATTATCCAGTAAGCCCAATGCTCTCTATCATGAGCCATAACTCAAATAAAGGTGAAGGAGCCTTACCTTCAATTCGTCTGCACGATAAACTTACTCCCCAAAATCCTTCTCCCAAAGGCAACGAAAATGACTTGTGTTCTCCCCCCCTCAACAATGAGTGAATCCTCCAGTAAAAAGAGCAGCTGCCCCCCTAGGGGTTGGAGTGTTGACTTGGTTATGTCCTTGTAGGGGCAGAGTGATTTTGTTAAAATAAGATTGTGCTGGCTGCAAGAGGAAGTATTGCAGGAGCAGTCTTGTTAGGATGAGGTAATGCTGCTGGATGAAGCGTTGTAGAGGAAAGCATTACGCATAGGGAAGCGTGGCACAGAGGGTAGCACGACAGAGGAGAGCAGAAGCGTGCCTAGAGGATCTTGAATATTTGAAGGTGCTTATAGAAATTGAAGGAAGTGAAAAGTGGAAAATGGCCCAAGATGGGGTGTGACCCAAGGGTACAAGAATAGGCTGCACCTCTGCATCCATTTGATTACAATTTTTTTTAATGATATTATTATTACTTATGGGAAATAAAAGAAGAGATAATAAAATTTAATAGCTAAAAATTTTTTGAAACTTATTTTTATCCTAATTTTTTGAAATTATCTCTATTGTTACCCGAACGAAATTGAGTATTGACACACCACATCAAAGAAAGCAATCTTGAAAGACTTACAAATGACTGTTAAACTGAGGTTTCCTGTTCCCACCGACAAGGTATTCGATTTTCACCCCAAATCGTGGTGCGACTTTCATTAGGCGAAAGGGCATGACACTAATAATTGCTACACTTTGACTATGCAACTGACAAAACTACCCAAGATGGGTTTATGAACAAATATTTACAACGAACCCAGAGTGCAAAAGGATGAGGCACAAGGCGATACAGTAGTAGAGCAAAATGAAAGACCCCCTATGGGGGACCTCAACACTATTGCCAGAGGATTTGCAGGTGGGGGTGTAACAAACTCAACAAGGAAAAGGTACTCTCGGGTCCTGGTTACCGTGGCAAAAGCACCCCCAACAGGAGTGGCGGACATAACCTTCTCGGTGTTGGAATTGCTGACGTGGCACCACATGAAGATGACCCTATTGTTCTATCGGTAGTGTTAGTAGGACGGAATGTCCACTAAGTATTAATAGACTAAGACAGATCTGCAAACGTCATGTTTTAGGACAATTTTGTGGGTTGTAGATACCGAAAGAGCAGTTGCAAAGTATGATGGAGTCATGGTGAGATTTTCGGGTGAACAGGTTGAGGTTAGAGGATATGTGGAGTTGAGGACTACGTTTACTGACGGGACTCTCGCCTGAACCATATGGTAAAATACATAGTGGTAAATGCACTTTCCTCTTACAATTTACTTTTGGAACGCCCAAGCTTGAACCGATTAGGAGCGATGTTATCAACATCACATATGAAAATGAAGTTCCCCACAACAGACGAGAGGGTGGTCATCATGAAAGTAGATCAGAAGGTGGCTCGAAAGTGCTATAAAAATAGCTTGCGCAATCGGAAAGGGCCATAGCCCTCCCATGAACTAGGGAAACTAATAGTTTGGAAACCGAGACTGAGCTTCCATATAAGGAGCATGAACTAAAAACTGTGGGAGGAATCAAAGAGGTACAATTACCTGAGGAAAGAATGTTGAGAATTGGAGCTGAGTTAAGTGAGAGAGAATAGGAGAACTGTCTTGCAAAAGTACCTTGATGCTTTCGCATGGACGCCTTCTGACATGCTGGGAATAGATATGGATTTTTTGCGCTACCGTTTAGCCCTGGATCTGAATGCTAAACCAATCAAATAAAGAAGGAGGAAGGTAAATCAAGAGAAGAGGGAGGCTATATGCGAGGAAACCCAGAAACTGGTTAAGGCCAATCATGTTCGGGAGATACAATATCCGAAATGGTTGGTCAACATGGTAATGGTGAAGAAGGCTAACGATAAGTGGAGAATGTGCGTCGACTTTACAAACTTGAACAACGCCTGCCCGAAAGACTCCTACCCTATGAAGCTCGGGCACGGCGGCTAATAGCCGCTTCCCCGCGTCCAACGTGTCGTCGACACATACACTTGTCGTAAACGTGTACGACATCGCACCGTACACAACTTCATGGGCCAGACCCGACGCTTGTTAGTAGATGCATAAAGAGGACACGACAGTGGAGTGGAGAAACAGAGAAGACACAACTGTAAGCAAAAGAAGAAACTACGATGGACGGATAAGCGAAACAGATACCAAAACAAAAAGCTTACACAAATAAATTAAAACCAAAATAAAAAACATTAAAATAAATTAAATCTAAAATGAAAAACATTAAAAGAAATTAAAATGAAATAAAGAAAAACAAATCAACGAACGGAAGCGAAAGAATGCACCCACTAGAAGTCTAGAAGAAAAGAAAGAAAGCTCAATAAGGTGTGAAGACGCGGCAGAAGAACTAAAAAGAAAAAAAAGAAGGCAGTGTATCTGGAAAGAAGAAAGACAATGTATTTGGAAAGAAGAAGGCACAACGTATCCAGGAAAAAACATCTTTTTATAGTTAAATAATATTATATTATAATATTAAAATAATATTATAATATAATATAAGTTTTAAATTTTTTATAATCATTATTAATATAATAATTTATATTAAATTATATTAATAATTACATTAAAAAATATATTACTAATTATATTAAGAATTATATTTCTATAATTTTATAAAAGTTTGTTTTTCTTTTCTTGTTTTTTCCCACATTATTAACTATATTAGTATATTTTAATAAATTTAAATATATATATATATATATATATATATATATATATATATATATATATATATATATATATATATATATATATATTATCTTGTCTCCATGTCTTATAATTTTTAATTTAACCATATCTGCAAGTCCGTGTTATATTCGTGTTTGTGTTTGTATCCTGACTTCATAGCTCTTACCCTTTGCCATGTATTGACGCATTGGTGGAAAATGCTTCAGGATGCGCTATGCTTAGCTTTATGGATGCATTCTCAGGATACAATCGAATCTGAATGCATCATTTGGATGAGGAAAAGACCACATTCATGACCTAAACGACCAATTATTGCTACAAAGTAATGTCATTCGCCTTAAGAATGTTGGTGCCACATATTAAAGACTTATGGATAAAATCTTTCAAAGCCAACAACAATTAGACCGAATAAGAAGCTTTGTTAGCATGTATGATATTGGCAAAAGAAATGGGTGTGTGCAAACTAACAGCCAAAAGTGACTCGCAGCTCATAACTGATCAAGTGTCGGGTACCTACCTTGCAAAGGACCCCCAATTGGCAAAATACCTTAGGTACGTGCAATACTTAGCTAATGCTTTTGAGTCATTTGAATTAATGCATGTACCAAGGGAGCAGAATACCCGAGCCGATTTTCTCTCAAAATTGGCTACTTCGGCAAAGGGTGAAAGTCGGTCAGTGATACAGGAAACTCTAAGAACAACAAAAGTCTCTATTGGAACCGAAAATGAAGAAATTGTAAATGTGCTTGTCTTAGAAGGTAGGAAAGATGACAGTTGGATGATGTCTTATGTGCACTACTTAGCAGAAGGCGAGTTACCTCAATATCCGAGAGAGACTAAAGTGGTTAAAAAGAACTCAAAGTGGTACCTCATGATTGATGGATATTTATTTCGGGATGGATTTTCACACCCATTGCTTAAATGCATCTCATCAAAAGAAGCCAACAATGTTATGAATGAGTTGTATGAAAGTACCACAAGAAGTCACATCAGGGGACGAACATTGTCACTTTAGGTAATATGGGTTGGTTACTATTGACCCATTATGAAGGAAGACTGCCAAGAATACACTCGAAAATGTGATCAATACTAGAGACACGACGATTGAATCCATGCGCCAGCGGAAGAATTACACTCCATCATCAGCCCATGACCTTTTCATACATGGGGAATAAACATTCTTGGTTTGTTTCCTTTGGCAACAAGGCAATTGAAGTTCTTGATAGTAGCAATAAAATACTTCACCAAATGGATTAAAGCGGAATCAATTGTCTTCATTTCAGCCTCAAAGGTTCATAATTTTCTGTGGAGGAATATCGTTTGTTGATTTGGTGTGCCAAGGACGCAGATTTCTGATAATGGAACTCAGTTTGCAAGTAGGAAATTGAAGGAGATATTCCAAGAATTAAAGAATGGGCAAGTCTTCACCTTTGTTAAACATCCCCAAACCAACAGACAAGTGGAAGTAGCAAACTGAGTCCTACTTAGGGGAAACAAAAGAAGGCTACATGCTGCCAAGGGTGGATGGTCGAAAGAAGCACAAGGGTGTTGCTATCTTACCATACAACACCTCAATCCACCACACATGAAATGCCTTTTAGCCTAGTTTATAGAATAGATGCATTGATGCCAGTGGAGACAGTGGAGACAGTTGAGACAACATTTCGAGTGATGCATTTAGTCGTCATCATCCAATGAAGGGATTCGTGCCAATTTAGGCATGATTGAAGAACTCAGAGATTGTGCCAAAATTAAAAGTGAAGCTGTGAAGCGTCAGATGGAGATGAAACACCAAAGTAAAGTTCTCCCAAGGCAATTCAAAGAATTTGATTTGGTGATAAGGAGGTCTCAGATGAATACAATGGATAACAAGTTTGCCCCAAAGTGGAGTGGACCATACCGCATAAAGGAAGTGATAGGAAACAAAGCCTACCAATTACTAGACGGAGGAATCATTCCTCAGACATGGAATGTGGCAAGTCTTAAATTTTATTTTAGCTAAATGATATTCTAGTTTGCTTTTATGTTTTACGTTTTTTTGCTTATGAGCAATAAGCTTTGTATTGTTGTAAATATTTCCACACAGGTGACACTCTGTTCCTTTGAGTTTTTTGGTAAATTTTTCTCAAAGGTTTTTAATGAGGTCGTACCTACTAATAAATATCAGTGTTTTCTTCAAAAACAACATTTTTTAAAATGTGCTTTATTGTACAGTAGCCGAAAGGCTCAAATCCAACAGTTGAAAGGCTCAAATACGGTAGCCAAAAGACTCAAATACGGTAGTCGTAAGGCTTGAATACAGTAGTCGAAAGGCTCAATGATCTAGAAGTTGAGAGGCTTAATGATACGGGACATGGAAGACTCAATGATGCAAAAGACGAGAGGCTCAATGATAGAGGACCTAAAAGGCTCAACAAGGCGAAACCCGAGAGATTAAATGACGTGGAAACTTAGCGGCTTATTGATACGAAAGTTAAGCGATTCAAGAATTTGAAGTCTAAATGATTCATCAATGCGGAAGAAGAAGGTCAAGGTAGAAAGCATTAAAGGTGTTAGAGTCAAAGGGGCAAAAACAAAGAAGTATTCGAAGCAAACAAAAACGAAAAACAACAAAGGACATAGTCTTCCAAAAATCCATCTATAAGAAAGCTACATCAAACGGGTATGTAAATCGTATTTTCAAGTATCTTATAATTTTATATGTGAAATTCGGAATTAATAGAAGGCGTAGAAGAAAAGTAAGAAAACATAATAACAAGTTCAAATGCTATAGAATATAAATTGTTTACAAACATCGAAACAAAATATAAATTGTCTACAGATCCAAGTAGTTAACTAAAAAACTTTAGCTATTCTACTATGGCTCCATCCTCAACCACTTTGAGTGGGTCTAAAACTAAAATGTCAAGGTCTGGATGAACAACTTGAAGTTGAGCTAGAGTCCCATCGAACCCTCGTCCATACATAACTGCATTTTCATCCTTTAGGGTCTCTATCTCCCCTAGCTGCTTCTTAATATGAGCCAATAACATTTCTTCCTTGGTGGCATACTCCTCAAATTGTTTCTCTTTAAACTGCCTCTCACTTTCCAACTGGTCCTCCAAATAAAGAATCCTTTTTTTCCAAATCAAATGCCTTATATATTAAAACCTTGTTATGAGAACATACTTGGAGGATATCAGTAGCCTCCTTCTTTAGTTGCTCTGCCTGCAACTAAACAACCACTAACTTCTCCTTCACATCTACCAACTCAGATTGAGCTTTTCCAATTTGAGTGGATAAATTCTTTTCCACCCAAATGTTTTCTTGCACTTTCTTTAAAGAAACACAAGAAATAACAACCATTTTGCAGGCCAACCTCTGGATTTCTTCTTGAAGAGCAAGGAGGCTCTCTTTATTGAGAGTGGTCGTATCTTCCTCTAACAAAAAGTTGCTTATCTAATTATGACGAGCAAAGTTAAAATTTGAATTCCAAAAATTGTTGGCAAACGGGGCAATCGTGGTTCTTGGGCGGTCCGAGAAGGCTAGTGCGGGAGGAACTAACTAAGTAGAAGGTGAAGGAGGAATTTCAACCACTCTCTTTCCCTTCTTTTTGATGAGAGGTTGCTCATCAGAAACTGTCACTTCATGGTCTTCAACAACCCATTTTCGTTTCCCTTTCCCTTCTTCGAATGTTTTTTTACTCGGAGATTGAGAGGGTGCGGTAATGTCTTTTATTTTCTTGCTCACCCTCATTCTTATCAAGGATAGTCATTTTATTTGCTAAGAAAATAAGAAATGATTAAGTGACTAGCTTTAAAATAAAGAATCATACTAAGGGTAAAAAATGATAGCAGTATAATCTTTTAATTCCAAGGCTTGAAATTCAAGCTTAATTAAGGTCCCAGTGCTAAAAGTCACTCCCGATTTCTCCATGAAAGGGCAATTTTTTTCGTTCAACCTCATCAAGTTCATCCAACAATCACACCCCTTGAGGATGAGGGGTCGGGGACCAGTATAAGGAAAACCCATCAAGAAGGGTAGGACATTGCTTAGAGGTACGAATTTTTACAAAATTGGTTTTGATGTTTTTACAGGAAGAACATAAAAGGGTCAAAAGATTACGACCACCTATAGTGCTTATAGAAATCCAAAGTTTATGATTATAAATCCTACTTTCGAAGAAACAAAACAACATATTCGCAGTAGGAACCATGCCAAAATGGCTACACAAAATAAAAAAACCTCTAATAAAAGCCCAACTGTTAGGGGGTGGCTAGGCGGGAGAAATATTAAGTAGGGTCAAAACATATTTCTCGAAATTGTCTAGGGATAATCAGAGACCTTTTTAGTAAAGATAGTGACAGAGAAAAAATAAAAGGAGTTTTCAGTACCCCATTATTATTACAAATCAGTTCATCAGTACCACAAGGAACAATATTAACATCATGTTCGTCACTTTTACTAAAAGCACAAGATTGTCTAAGAGAAGTTATGGATTTAACAGTAGAAAAAGAAGAAGTTTTGAAAAGCATCTCATAATTGGCCTATGGAAATCTATTTCGGTAAACTGCTATATTGGCGGAGGTCAAGAAATAAAAACCTAATAAAACTCAAAGAAGACGGTAATCGCAACGAAAAGCGACAAGCAAGCAAGCAAAATATGGAAACTAACAAGACAATGAACATACCTCTTGGGGAAGAAGGAAAACTAAAAACCCTTGGAACGCTGATGAGCAAAGAGAAACAACAAAGAGAAATGGTACTTAGGCGAAATGAGAAACTTGTAAAGGAAGTTCCTATGACCCAATGAAGTAGTGTAAGCTTTCAAGTAAGGATGACCCACGTCATATCCATAGGTTATGCTAACTTATGAAAAACATGGGAAGTTTAAAGTAAAAGAAACCTAAGGAGCCTCAAAAAACCTTTTTGCCTATTCGGCTTAAGACTGGGGGCTTATGTCCTATCTGGGTTAGGAAGTGAATTTTAGGCCCAAAATAAAATTATGGAGGTACAAAAAGTAATCCACTTATAACTTGGAAATTGTATAAATACTTGCCCATAAGATAAGGGCCAATTAGAAGTCTAATTCAACTATTAAAAAACCACAACCCACATAAACTAACACTCTCCACAACCATATTCAGTATAAGATATTGGCGTATAAAAAAATATCTCAAACCCTAAACCTCAACTGCTACTACAATTATCAATTAAAAGTGTATATTTGTAATGTAAAAAGCAAGTGCATTTACAACATAAAAATGAGAAATAATGAAATGTTTTTAAAATAAAGGAACGTTTGTGTCAAAGACAATTTTAAAAACGAGTATAACTTAAATTTGAGATAAATTTTAAGATGTTTGTGTGATTTAATTTAATCTTGGTTAAACATTAGAAAAACATATATTTAATGTAAATGATTAAATTGAATCCTTTGTACAACTTAAAATATCAAAGTTTTATTTAAAAAGTAGTATACAAGAATTAATTTATTAAAAATATGACATAGTATAGGCGACATATCTATTGAAAGGTTAATAAATTTAACAGTTAGGTCTTATAATATTAATATTTCTTGACGGAGATGTGTTTGATCATATAAAATTTAAGAATACGAGAGTGTGTTTAATAAAATCAATAAACTAATTACTAGTCTATTTAACTAGTTCATAAGAATTTAACTACCATCAAAATGTTTGATAAATAATTAAAGTAAGTTATTTTAAGAGTTTTTTTTATAAGTTACTTTAACTAGCTTTTAGACTGTAATTAGTAGTTTATTTATTTATTTTTCATTATATATTTTAATATATTTTCTTATTATCCTTAATTGATTTTTATCTATTTTTATTTTTTTCTATTAGATAAATATTTATATTAATCATTGCATTATTTTTAATATTTGTTAGATTGTTTTATAATTTTTTTATATATTTCAAGTTAAAAAATATCTGTATTGTAAATTGAAACAACTAATATTAAATTACATTCAATGATATTATGTGAAAATTACACACAATAAAGATTATAAAAAATAAATTTAATGTAACAATTTAAATTGAGAAACAAATAAATAAGTATATTTAATTACAATTACATAATAATATATTTTTTCTAAAAAATATAAATTTTATTTGTATAATTATAATTTTTATGTCACTTTACATTTGACTTATTAGTTAGTTTCACTAAACACTTAAAATAATAAGCTACTAATAAATTCAGAAATGAGATTTTACTCTTAAATAAAAACACGGAAAACACAAAAAAGAAAAAAATACGTGAGAGAGAGAAATTTATAAAATATTAAATATTTATCTGAAAAAGAGATATTAAAAATAATGTAATATAATTGTACTATTCGAAATGTCGACGACAGAAAAAAATTAAAAATAACAAGTTAAATTTTACACTTAGACATTCCGATCAAAATACCAGCAAATTGTCTGACATTTAGTATTATAATTTAATTAAGTAATCATTAACATTAAACGAAACTTAATTCTGAAAGTATGATTAAAAAGATACTTAAAGCTATTTAGACTTTCTCTAATTATTCAGTAAAAACCTTAAACACATATTTTGATATCTTTTAAAGCAACTCGTTTTGCAGTTTATACTTTTTCCGAAGTATTAACTTGAACATGAAGTGTCATCGCAATACCGAAGCTCGAGACCAAAAATTGGAACTAAGATTTGGGACTGATAGGTGAAATAAAGAAGATTTGAAACATGAGTTGTGTAAATTAATCCGATTCTTATCGCTCATATTATTTCGTTTTCAACAGTAGAATTTGAAATCGAAATTTTAGTTTATTTTGCAAAAATTTCATAAACAGTGATATGTTTTTTTTACAAAACTTTTAAACTCTTTTCTATTAGATTTCAATTTTTTATTAAATTTTAATTTATTAATATTTTAGACTATTAAAAGATTTTAATTTTTTATTAAATTTTAATTTGTTAATATTTTAAGACCATGATAATATTTTATGACATTCTAAGATTAAAAGAGAAGTTATATTAACATATTTTTTTATTGTTTTTTTAGACTAATTGTATCTTTATTTTTATTTTAGTATTATTGAAGTATCTATGGTTATGTAGGTTATTTCAGCTCTATTGAAAGTTTTTTCAAATTAATTATAAATGTTAGTTTATTATTGACTATTGAATTTTTATTAAATTGATTGATTACACTGAATTTATATATTGTTATGATAAAAATAAATTTTATTACTTCTTCTAGCTGTGTCCAAAAGTCAGCAGTATTGATACCTCTGTACTGGATAACTCCTCAGAAGGTCCTGAGATGATACAGACATTTTTCTACTGATGATGGTCAGGAAGACCACAATTTCAAGACATCCACGGAAATTTTTTCTCCCTCTCTAATAAAAGTTCCGTCAACAGTATGAACTAATGGATGAAGATTTTTCCACATGGCAACGGTTCATCCGACTTGATCCACTACATGCCAATGAGGACAAATTCTTACTGCAATCTAATATCTTCTTCCTGCACTCTAATATAAAATTTTAATTTCACAACTGACCCTATCCGATTCATATGGGTAAAAAATTAAGAACCAGATAACACTCCCATTCAGTTTACATTTCAAAAAAAATGACAACCGGATGAATATGTCATCCGATTGTCATTTCAAAATAAAATGACAACCGGATGACATCCCCATCCGATTGTCATTTCAAAATAAAATGACAACCGGATGACACCTCCATCCGGTTGTCATTTAAAAAAATTCATTTTATTTGGAAATGACAACAGGATGGCATACTCATCCGGTTGTCATTTTGATTTTGAAATGACAACCGGATGGGGTTGTCATCCGGTTCTCATTTCCAAATCAAAATGAGAACCAGATGGAACCCATCCGGTTTTCATACATCAAATCAGAAAATTCTTCTGTTCGTCGTCGACAACGCCTAAACCCCAAATCAACTACTTTAATCAGCAATATCACTTACTAATTGCTAATAAACACCAAAAATTACTTACTTATTGTTTGTTTGAAGAATTAATCAAAGATTTGGAAATAGATGAAGTTAAAATGAAACCCGGATGAAATGTCATCCGGTTTTTATTTTATTTTGAAATGACAACCGGATGACATACTCATCCGGTTGTTAAATTTTTTAAAAGTGACATCCGGATGGGATGCCATCCGATTTTATTCTTTTTTGACATTATGAACCGGATGGGTATGCTTTTTATATTGGGGTATTTATGAAATTAAAAAATCTGTATTAGGGTGCAGGAAGCGTGTATTAGGGTGCAGGAAGAATTTGTCGCCAATGAGAAATGGATGCTATATGAACATGGACTCACAAGCCCCTTTGTGTGGACTTGAGTAATATTTAGGACATATTGAAAAATAAACAAATAAACATTTTTTTTTTAAAACACAAATTTTATTTATATGATATAATTTATATAATTATATTTTTATGTCACTTTATATTATTAGTTAGTTTTACCAAACACTTAAACTAATAAACTAGTTAATAAACTCAGAACTGAATTAAGAATTTATTAGCTAATTATTAGTTTACTAACTGATTTTGTAAAAGAGACTTTAATCTTAAATAAAAACATGAAAATAATAGTTTCAAACACGTAAAAGTATTATCAAGAGTGATTTACGTTATATTATGAACTATATTTTTTTCTTTTGGTCTTATTATTTGAAATGACTGCGTGACCATGAAAAAACTCACGAAGGATAAAGGAATGAAAAAACTCACGAAGGATAAAGGAAAGAGAAAAAAAAAAAGAACATTCACGTGCCTGAAAGGTCAAAAGGATCTTGGTCAAAAGCTTAAGGGGATGTGTGGACATTTTGGCCTACCATATCCCAACCTTTTGTACTTGCAATAAGTTTGTACTTACAACAAACTTCGTTGTATCTCTCTGGGATTCTTTTTCTCCTTCAAGGCTTCGTTGAGGCAATTCTTTCATATAATATAATTTAAGTGTTCATTTTATACGCTCACTCTAGAACATCGATGGTGTCAAAACATAATTTTTCTTTGTTAAATGAAAAGAATGGGAACATCATAATAAATAGCATTGGTATAATATATGCTATTATCAGCCTAATCTTTCTACCAGGCTGTCATTTGAATTGTGCTAAGACATTGCTAGTTTCAGAGCTCACTCACCTATTGACTCTTTCCAGATCTGCCATTCAGAATGATGTATTTCATTTTAATAGTTGTTTCATGTTCCTCCTTCTAAAAAAACTGTTAATTAGAGATTTGAGCAATCTCACCTTATTGTATCTTTAATGATAAATGTTTAGTCAAAATCTTAATCTCACAAGATCTTACTCTAAAGGAAAAAAAAATTATACAAGATCTTCAATGACAAGAAAATATTTTAAGTTCTTTCTTGATAAAAAAAAAAACCTTCATGAAATGTTGAATAAGAGATCTTCAATAAATTATACAAGATCTTAATAAAATCTTAAGGAATCTTATATCTTATTTAAGACTAATAGACACTAGGAGGTCGACTTCTTTTGTCGCTCAATCACTCAAAGATCCTTAAATTGTGGCATTGAGCTTCCTGAAAAATAGCTAATTGCTATTGCCACAGGACACACACATGCATGTTCATTATAAAGGATAAGATGACAACTGGAGTAATGTAGAAATAAATATTAAAAATGCAGCGATCTTAATAAAAAGAAAGTAAACCAATTTTTTTCCGTCCAAACATTAAGTTCTCAATTCATAAATGACACTAATACCAATGCCAAATAAATTGGAAAGACATTGGCTTACTCATCAAAGTCCGATCCAGATTCAATGCTTAGACTCCATAAAGAAACTAAACACTGTTCTTCAAATGACACTATAAAGCTAACAGACCCTTCACCGTGGTCAATCGATATAGAAGGAATTACTCTTTCTTGGTGTAGTGCCTGACAACAAAGGCCAAGCCCAATATCAGGAGAGGGACCAGAAATTGCAAGATCTTGATCACAACATCTGAACTCTTCTCAGTGTACAGAACTTGCTGAGGGGGAACGTAGGTCCGCTTTAGGGGAACAGTTGATGCATCAATCTCACCAATGTAGTATTTTTCCATCATATCTCTTGCAGAATCACTGTGCCCCACGTCTTCAAAATCATTAGTTGCATCTTTCCCTGTAACCAAAATGTGATAATAATCAATATGGTAACATTTTGGAGCTTTTATTCAGATGATATAAACACACCTGTGGCAGACAACAAAACCTCATCACCTCCGGGATGTTCCTCCATGAAAGGGGTGACATCATAGACCTGATATTGTTGAAACACATTATTTTGTTCAGTGCCAGAAATTAACATCATAACAAAAGTAGAATTCAAGCTGTAGAATTAAAATTCATGTCATTATACATGGGGTTCTGTTCTGCACTCCTTTAGGGGTGTTTGAATAAGTCTCAAAATGGGGCATTACCATCTCAGGTAAAGTTTAACTAGAGAAAAATTGGCTTGCTTTTTCTATAGTTCAGAATAGTGAAAGAGGGATTACTCCTGCCCAATGTCATATGAGCCAGTATTTTGTATAAAGGATGAGTTACAGTGAGGTAACATCAGATTGCATCAAGAGCAACAGGTTTACCATGGCCTTTGACATCTAGGGAAGATCACCCCTCAAAGCGGATATGACTAACATCTTTCTGTTTCAACAGGAACATAACTAACTTGTATAAAAAAGGATGTCTTTTATGTGAGAGTAGTCACTGTCCTTGCTGTAATCTTTGGGAGTTGGAAAGTGACTAAGGAGAAGGAATCATATTCATGAAAGGTATATATGAGAGGCTAATGAATTTCGTCCCCCTTGTTTGGATGCCTAAAATCTTCTTAAGACTCCCAATTTGGGAACTTTAAAATAAACATGAAGATTAATACAGGAGCCTTTTTGAGGGTTGAATGATAATTATTTCTAACTCCAAATATTTTTAGAAACTCCCAAACAAGGAGGCTGGTTAAAAAAAGTTTCCCTTTCACATCACACATCACATCCAAAAATTAAATAAATCAGCAGGTTAATCCAAATTCCAAACCATTCATTCACGCATCAACAGGATTCAAGTGACAAAGCATCTACAGTATAGTGAATATACAAATGGCATGAAAGTAACTACCTACAGATTAAATAGTCTCTTGGTATTTTAATATACATTCCTCTGGCATACTTTTCTTTGACACATTTGGACAAACTAGTATTTTCAGCAGTCTGTGAGATGTCCCACAATCAAAGGCATGGACTCAAAATCACAGTGTGTGATAAGATAACAAGATAATTTCACATAGTAATAGACATGATTAGATATGAGTGTATAAGGGTTGGGTTTGACAAACCCATCACTCAATCCGATCAAAAAGATCTTGGGTTGGTGATCTTGGGTTAGCAAAATCTTCGCCAGATACAATCAAAAGATCTTACGTTAAGTTGAACCAGGTTTTTACATCTTTTATTAGACTCAGTCCAACACAGTTCATCCTTAATCAATCATGTTAGATTGGATTGAGGCATGAATTTAAAAAAAAAAAAAGTCTTTGTTGTTAAAATTTGTAATTTCAAAAGCAATCTTTTAAAAAATAAACTATTATTTAATATTTCAAAAATAAACATTTAATAACAGAACAATGAAGTAAATTTAATAATAGTTATTAACATCATTTAATAATTTTGATCGGATTGTTGGATATTGGATTCATCCACAACTGAGATTAGATCAGATTGGATTGACTCAATTGCAAATACAAGTCAACCCAATTTGGGTTGGATAAGGTAGCCGGATTAATAGACTCAATCAACACCCTTGATTAGAGCTGCCTCACATACTAATAGTGAGGGATGAACAACTCCTTGGGCAGTAACTGTCAATCAGTGACAGAATAATAGTATGACAAATTCTAACGAAACGGATCTGAATAAGAGATGATAGAATGACATATATGCACATCCTTGAACAGAACTTTTGATTTAGTGCTTTTTTATGTGTTATTATTTTAATCTAACATCTACTTAAAGAAGTATAAAGTATGGTTTATCGTCATCTAAGTTGAAATAGATTAATTCATGATGGAATAATTATTCTTTCCCTATCGGGGGTGTTGTCATGTAAATCAATCATTTCTTCGATTCTCAAATCACGGGTTTTCTAGAAAGATATTCACCTTAACAAACCCATTTAGAAATCAATGACAAGCTTACTTTAAGATTTTGTTTCAGTTGATGTTCTATTTTAATTTTAACTGCAGAGATCTCATTTTGTTTCCCATTTTCAAAGATTCAAAGACTCGTATAGGAAGTAGTGGGAATACTAAAAGATTACTTTCATTTAGGTTAGCTTTTCAGTTAACAAAATACAAAATCAGTTGACCTCAACCTACTAAGACACAAACTTTATATTTATGTGAAGAGTCTTTTGTTAGACAGCTGCTCTTAGCAGAGGTAATCACCAACTGCAAACAATTGCACACAAGTGCACAAGCTAGTCATGGGAAAACGGAAAGGAGAAAATAAAATTGACTAGTTCAGTATAACAGGATAAACAGTACATCAGATCAAACACCTTCATCTTAAATCCCAAAAACCTCTTGATTTCATCTTAAACTCGTTGTCTTTACTCCTAGAGAATAAATAATTGAAGCAAATCGAAAATTCTTAAAAGAGAAAGAAACAGACCTTTCCCGAAATGACGAGCCAACAATCCTTGGTCTGGTTGTGCTTTGCAACCTCCTCGAAAGTGTGAAATTTCTGATCTGAAGCCATTGTTCTTTTCACTGCGACCACAAAATCAAAAAAGCAGAGGACCCAGAAGAATTAAAGTCAAACCCACTATTCTATGTTTGTTAAGAGACAATATAATGAGGAGAGGATCTAAAGAATCGGTACAGCAATTGACGAAAACGTGATTGTGATGATAATTTGAAGTGAATCGGTGAGAATAAGTTGATGGCTTCTGACATCAACACTTACCAAAGAAAAGGGTTTGATTCCACTTCTACCCAGAACAGATCCTTCACCACTCACACTTTCTTGTGATGTGTCAAACCACTTTTTCTTTCTCTATATTCGGTCACTGCTCCCATAGTTATATATGCTTTCTTCGAATACTTCGCCGCCAGAATAACCTTCTAGGATCTTTAAATTACAGAATTGACACTTACAAAGAAATTCAATTTCTCATGCTAATAATATAATAATACCTTGAATAAATTGTATGGTCAGTGATTCCCAAGATTTTTCTGGATAAAGATGACCTTATTTGGAAACTTCTAGTACCAATATAGTTGACACGTGATACAATTAGAATTAGGTAACCCTAAATAAGTAGGTAACATAAAAATAAAATAGTGAAATATAAAAATAAAATAAATTGTTCGTTAGATTAATAAATTTTTTTTACAGAATATGAATATAAATAAGTATGATGAATCTTAGACTGTTTTTTTTTTTTTTTAAACATTTTTAAAAA
>Ga0209700_106868_pt1 | contig 16937 bp, 3 predicted proteins | sample SiratroredBW_FD_187528 | JGI IMG/M metagenome (GOLD analysis project Ga0209700, IMG submission 187528) | Root nodule microbial communities of legume samples collected from California, USA - Siratro red BW (SPAdes) (version 2) | ecosystem: Host-associated > Plants > Roots > Nodule | place: USA...
TATATTTTTTTTTATATAATATAAATAAATATATATATATATATATATATATATATATATATATATATATATATATATCATTTACATTATTATAATATTATCAATTTCAAGAATAACATATTCATATATACATTCTCAGTCTAAATAATCACAATAAAAAATTATACTTGATATATAATTCAAGACTTGGTAAATCTTAATTATATCTCTTATTGTATTAATGTAATTTACCACACGTGATATTTGCATTAGGTATATCTCACTAAAGACTAATATTGGGTTTATCAAAATAAATATTTGTAATCGAACCTCAACTTCCTTATACAAGGGTGGTTTCTTGAACCTACTTTACAAAGCCTAATGCAAAATCCTCATTCAATTTCTCACTATTTGATATCTTAATTTGTGTGTTTTACATATTTAATAAAGTTATGATATCTCATTTTATTAATAGGTCCGTAAACTTAATATTATAGTCATAATTGGTCACAATATCATCATAGGTATCTACACAATAACCAAGATCATGTCTTTCCAATCACTATATCTCATCTCTTCACATACATCAATTTCATGTGTGCGTATATAAGTATAAACAAAACATACATCTCAATTACTATATGTCATAAAGCATGAACAAGACTACTTCCCTTAAATGATACCAACTTTAAATGGGAGATAATTGATTTAGTGTCTGTCTCTCTTGCCTAAGAATCCATTTGCTGCCTAAGTAACCAGAACTTTAAAGGAGAGAGAATCAATACTTGAATCTCTCGTTGGTTGATTAATCGTCACATTAACGCTTGAGAGACGCACAAGATACCAAATTCTAAATACATCCTAAAAACTCTGACTCTTTATCACTCGAAGTATGACAACTCTAAAGATGAGAATTGAAGTGATACCTCTCTCGCTGTAGCATTAAGCCCTAACTTAAGTAAAGAGGTTCGTTGCTTGAGCAACTACAATAACACTTGAGAGAAAAAAAGCTTGGTGTATACAATGATTACAAACCTTGAGCGACAACTCGATGCTCAAGTGGTTTATACGGAACTAAAAAAATAGCATCAATCATTTGGGGTTGCATAACACAAAATTCCTAATTTGAATAGTAAATTTTAATCATACAAAACTAATTATTTCCATTCAAAAGTGCATAAATGTTAATTCAACTCTAACATGGTTAACCAACACTCAAAATGGGTCAAAAACAAGTATAATATCAATTTATTATTGTAAGCATATGAAGTTATTTAATACCAAGAGGAATGAATTGGTGCAATTTTTTAAAATACTTTTTCAATTGAAAAAATTTGAAAAACTCTTCTTGAAGTACTTGATTAAGGATTTAGGATTCTTACAAAAATAAAGAAACAAGTATAAGAGAGATGAAGAAAGAAAGATTGCAAAAACTATTTTAGACTCGTTCTGGTTCGAATCAACCATTCTACATCCAATATCAATCAACTCAACCTTAAAGTAATAGTATCCACTATCTTTAAATGTTTAAATTACAACCACACCACACATGTGACACATGCAATCACACTCAATATAATACACCTACAATTCTCATGAACAACCCTTAAGAGAAAATAGCAAGAAATTCATATACACTTTGCAACCATTACACTAAATAGATGTATTATAAGAAATTATATGATTTAAGGAAAATCACTTTCCTATAATTAATTATAAAGATGAAAATAAATGAATAAGCAAGAAAAAAATATGATTTAAGGAAGATAATCTTTATGTAATCGATTATAAAAATGAAAATCAATGAATAAGCAAGGAAAATTTCACCAAACAGTCTTGAATTTGATCTTATAGAAAGATTGATGTTTTCACAAATATTTGAAGTTCTTTGAGAGTTTCTTGAATGTTTTTAACTAATAACTTTGAAAGTGATTAATTATTTTCAAAGAAAGCTCATAAAACCTTTTATAATATATATATATATATATATATATATATATATATATATATATATATATATATATATATAAAAGTAACAATTGAATATATTTGTTTCTTAGGAAAATAAATTGGTTAAACTAAAAACATAATTAGTTATTCCTAAAGATAATCGATTAACAACAAAAACATTGACTTTGAAAAGAATGAAGTAATAACACTTAATTGAGTATTCAAAAGGGAGGATGAACAATCAACAAAGGTTTTTAGTATAAATTGTATAGATCAAACCATAAATTATTATTATTATTATTATTATTATTATTAATTATAATCAATTTTGAACTTATGATAACCAATTGAACTTATGATAACCAATTTTACAGAGGTACTCAATTAATTTATTCATAAGATCTTTTTAAACAATTCATGAAAACCTTTAAACTTGTTGTAAAGATTGTGGTGACTTGTGCTATCAAACATGTTATATGTTATAATCACACGTATTCTCTTACTGAAAGTTATACATCATCATAACATACTCAAGCCTTCATATGATTAACCTGATGAACACTTCTCACCTTCAACAAATCTCAAATCTTGAATATTTTATCCTATTCCAACCCATTGAAACAAAATTATTTAGTATATGAAGATAATTAGCTCTCTTACTTGAAGGTAACTTATTGTGCAAGAAAAAAAAAAAAAAAAAAAAACTCCGGTATCCATAAGCATCCAAATAAGTTGATAAAACTTTCAAAGTTTCAACCTACACAATTACCATCTCTAGTTGTTGAGGTAATCACTACATTGTTATTTCTCTATTAGTCAAGACACTTGGAATACATGACTTTCTTGAATTCAAATAAAAGATAAAATTCAAATCAATTGTAAAAAAAAGTAAATACTTACTCTAATCAAAATTCTAATCAATTTATCTCAATCTTATCATTGATCTCACTCAATAATATTATTTATCTGTAACAAAAGATTAATAAAGACATAATTTTACAGAATAAATAAAATGTTTATAAGTTTAGAAAAATAGAATTAATAAAATATTTTGAATTCATTTATAAATATTTAAAAAAATACTTTCATACTTTATTTACTTTAGAACTATTAATATATATATATATATATATATATATATATATTAATCTTAATCATTTGGATTTTACAAATATAAATTGCTATATATATTCTTAGTCTTTATATTCGCTCTTGTTCCTACATGGACGTACCTAATATGATTATATAACAAAAATATTCAAAATAGAGTAATTATGTTATAATTAGAATAAATAAATAGTAGTAAAAAAATATAATTTTATTGTAAAATATTATATTTATTTACAAATAATAAATATATGTGAAATTTTAATCTCTTTGATATTTATATATAATATAATTTTCATTATTATATCATATTTTAAAAGGAATATAATAAAGTTGATAATAGAATGAAATGAATTTTTGTATCTCAGTCCGGATCAACATTCATTAAATTGGTGTAACAAATTCTGTTTATATCAATAAATTTTGAAATTTTATAAATATTCGTTGATATTTCTTAAAATAAAAAATTATACTAAAAAAATAATTTTGAATATCTATAATAATAAAAAATTAAATTATATATTTATATTATAAACTGTAGCAATATTTGTTGTTCATATTCATATGTGAAGGTATGTAAGTAGTTACGGGAATATGTATAATTAAATACTTTATTTTGGTATTAATATTAACATAATTGTTAACTACATTTTTTCATTAACAAAATTATCTATAGTTTGAATTCTAGTAATATTGGAATAAATTATATTGAAAAAAAAAATTCTAGCTAGTTGATTATTGTTTCCCTAGATGAATAATAAATACCGCACAACATATATGTTCTAGATTAAATTAGTTTTATCATTTTAGTTCAATTTTGAAATAGTAATTAAAATTTTATATTTTTTGACAATAAATTATAATTATTATTTTAAAATAATATATAGTTGAATTTAATGAGCTGTTTTCATTTATTTTTTTTTTTTTGTGTTGTAACTTTATGATTTTTAGATGAAAATAAATGAGAAAAGCACCATATAAGGTATTATCTACTCTACTAGTTAACATTTCTTGTTAGTTTGTGTTCAATACAGTAATCTCAACGCACTTAAAAACTTATACATTGTAGCTTTTTTATGATGTATTGACTAATAGTAAAATGAAAGCAAAGGAACTTAATTTGGATTCCAATGCCTTTATTTGGTTGGCTCAATGAGTTCCCAAGCTAAACCCTAAACTCATTCCACCATAAATAATTCGGCCAAATGGGCCTATAGAATTATAACCTATCAATGGTTCCTATTCCAAACTATGTAGATAATTATATTATTTGGTCCAATAAGAATCTGAGTGGGTTATAGAGGAGGGTTCAGCCCAATTGAATTTAGTTGTCTTCAAGACCACAAATGTATAGCTGCCTCATTTATTAGTAACATCTATCCAGACACGTAGAAGCAGGAATTTAAGCTTGGCTGCGAATCAAGTGTACAAAATTATCAGCATAAGAGATGCAAACTGTCCTCAATTTCAGAAAAAATAATGGTGGAACCAAATATAAATCAGACAGTGTTACTTTTGATGAAAACTGGCAAGTGCATATGTATTATCATCAGGAACAATGGTCACCATCATGGACAATGGGACCTTCTAATCACTTGTAGTAGTCCTTGACAGCAACAGTTCCACTCTTGGTCTCTGAACTCTGAACAGGAAGTGCACGATTGAAATCACCCAACATTTTGTCAATGCGAACTTGAGAAACAAAGCAGTGAAGAAGAGCACGTGTGGTTATTCACTTTAGTAAGTTCAATAGTGTGTGAAAGTGACGGTTGAATCATAAGAACCCAATATACATGCATGGCATCCACAGCACGCACAGTACAGAGGTAGTAGTAGTCGTCATTGTTCACTATAAGACGAAGACCCTTACACTAGTGTTGAATTTTTGTCTGCAGAAAGCATTTAACTGTACTGCAGGACTGCTGAAAACAACACATCAAGCACGCGGAGGAACAGAACAGCCACATTGTCAAGCATCTATGATATCATGCATCTCCCATTAAGAGGGGAAAAAATGAAAATATCAATTTGACTTCTTTTCTTGGAGACAACCCTAAAGCAGCAAGACACAGATGAATCATGAATGAAATCTCACCCTAAGTATCTTTACATACAATACACAATCTCTGACCTGAAATACTTTAATTTACTGTTAAAACTCGCTGGAAAGGTTCACCATCACCTCATCCCCTAGGTGAGTGGTACTAGTTGGTGTCCCAAAAGGAGGAATAAAAGATAATTAGAAAAAGCTAAAAAAGGCGACAGTAGATGATGGGTCCCGGGTGCTACATATCCTGAGGTTTGAAGACAAAATAAATTTACATCTGTAAGGGACTGTGGAGCAGAAACAAAGTTGGGTTGGGCATGTGATGTGCAAGCACCAGTAGTGGTAGTAGTACCCATCACAAAAATTGAAAAAGGGGTGAAGAGAATAACAAATAAGCAAGCACCCATGTGACCCAATGGTTTGATTCCCAGCAACATGTGACCTTCCTCCCCTCTATTTGTAAGCCACATAAACCATTTTCCCAGTCCTTGTAGTAGGACCCTCTGGACCCCACCATGTTCCCTCACATGTGCCCCCTCTTTCCTTTTCATTCAAAGACGTTTCAAACCCGTGCAACCTTCTGCTCTGTCTGTTTTGTTCTTGCTCAAACTTCTTAGTCATAGACTAGTCCGCTGTTCAACTACCAAGTTGATATATAGCTAGTAATGCCCCATACAGATAGCCTTCCATTGGAATGCACCATCTGTAGTTTCACTTTCACATTCAATTATTTTTTTATACACTTCCTCTGTCAATTATAAAATAATCCATCACGTAGGTTGGGGTTTACTTTTTACATATTCCAATTCAAGCCACATTCATCCTTCCACGTATCATTCTCCACCAATAAACTGGGTTAAGACTAGAAAATAAAAATCTTACTGGGGTCGCAGTATTGTCCGGACCAAAACCGATGTACAGAAAAAGGATTAAAAAATGCTACATCAATTCACACAAAAAAAAAAGTGCATATTCACGAAAAAGAAGAAAAAAGCTACATTTTTCTTCTTTGATGAGCAGTAGCAGCCATGGAAAATAGTCCCCAACATAATGATTATTCAAAATGATGTTCCTCGGAAGTCAAAAACACTTCTGTCTATGGAGCTAGCAAAAACGTGTACTTCACCGAATGGCAGTGAATGTCTCCTTTCCCCAATAATCCACAAGGTTCCCACATGCAAAGCATATTCACCAATTCTAATAAGCATTAACTAAGGAGAAGAAAGGAAGAAAGTTGAAACAAAGGAAGAAAGGCAGAGAGAAAGGGAGAAGAAAAAAGAAAACAGAAAGTTAGCTCTATTTTGATATTCTTCATCTTAAAAAATTACAAACTCTGACGAAGCAAACATTTTGCTTTCGTTCTTCACAATAATCCTTACATACAAAACAAGGAGAAGAAAAATAATTAAATACAGAATTACAAATCTATTTATTTACCAATCTAGACAAAAAGACTAATTAATTAAGCTTCGACTTCACAAACTTTGTCCATTTTTCTTATCTTATCTTCAAATCTAATTTTCCTTTTTTTCACTAAAATTATGGAGTTATTACAAGAGCAAAAGTTAAAAATGGTCAAAAGGGAGCCACAACAACCTGGCTGCATGCAAAATCGTCAGAATTTCCGATGCAATCTTGCGGCCACGAATCCCGAAGAAGCTTCAGCAACATCTGAGCCTTCCTCTTGGCTCTCTCCGTGCAATCGCTCTGCACCAGAAGCAGAAGCTGAGTCAACACCCCCGCCGTCACCGCCTCTCGCTGGCACCGCTCTGATTCCGAGCACAAGGACAGCAAGGCTCCGGCCGCGTACTCCGTCGCGCGGTCTGATATCTTCAGGATTATCTTCACCAGCATCGGCACCGTCAGTGCGTGGCCAGCGAACGCCTCGCATCCAGCCGGAATCCTGCAGAGGAGCTCCACCGTGGCAAGCGCCCTCTCCGCGTCGCATTTCTCGAAGTCCGCGAGCCTGTCAACAAGTACCGCCGGCGCGCCAGCGGCCACCGCCTTGTACCGCGTCTGCTTCACCAAGCACAGCGCGAACAAGGCCTTGATCCCGATCTTGAGCGCGCGCGGGTACGAGATCGGGCTGCGGAGCAGGTCCACTACACCGTCGTAGATTTCGTCAACCTCACTCACCTGCGCGCGGAGCTCCGGCGAGTGCGTCCCGGCGACGACGATCTCAATCAAAGCGGCGGAGTTGACACGGACGTCAAGCAAGTTGTGGGAGAGCAACTGCGAGAGATAATGAACCTTCTCGGAGTCCGAAGCGAGCGCGGCGCATTCGGACTCGGCCAGCGGGAAGAAAACGAGCAGCGCGAGCGCCTCGTGGCTGAGCTCGTGAGCAGCGTTGAAAATGATAGGGAGAAGGATCTGGCGGACGTTGTGAGAGGAAATGAGGGAGCGATTCTTGTCAGAGTCGCGAGCGAGTTGTCTGAGTCGTCGGAGAGAGGAGAGTCGAAGGTGAGTTGGAGCGGAATCGGAGGATGTTTGGTTGAGAAGGGAGCGAACCAAGGCCGGGTCTGCGGGCTGTTTGGGCGTGGGGATACGCTCCACACCGAAAGCGCGGTTAGCGACGCACCAGTCTTGGATAAGGCGGCGGAGGGTGTGGTTGGGGATAAGGGTGAAGTCGGTGAGAGTGGCACGTGTGACGGGGCACGTGGTGTTGCCGGCGCTAACCCAGGACTCGATGCTGGGTCGGTCGTAGGTTTGACCGGTGCAGACGGTGACCGGATCTCTCATGAGTTCAAGGGAGATTGGGCATCTGAAGTGGTAGGGTATGTGAACCCCCAAATCCAAGGGTTCTAAACTTCCAGGCATGGTTTGTAAGGGAAGAGTGGAGGAGTGTGTGTGGTACGATAAATGTGTAATGGTAATAATGATAAAAAAAAAATTGGGAAAAGGAAAATAATTGTGCTAAATGTGAAGGGTCTGCAAATTCTCTTTAGGTATGTCACGCTTTGCTTTCTCTTATATGAGATGAAACAGAGGAACATACCCAACAGGCACAGAGAGGGACTGCCTCTGCCATCTCCTGCCCCTTATCTGACTCCTCCTTCCCCCACACGTGTGGTGCCATCTAACTTGGAATCTATCCCTGGTTGGGCAATGCGAAAAGATTGGTCAAACCAAATGTGCCTCCTCTGGGTCCCACATCTTCTGCCTAAAATCTTACTCCTGTGAACATCAACCATTTATTATTCTTTCCCTCCTCACTCTGCATTGCACATTGCCCCCTCCTCTTCTCATTCTTCAGTCTTTTTCACCTTTCTATCCCTGCCTCTCAAACCTTTCCCAAACTAAATTCATCTACAATTTCTAATATTTTCATGACTCACTCTACCATTTTCCTTAAAGCTTTTTATTATATTCCATGAACAAGCTGACAGGAATAAATATTTGCATTTTTTAGAATTAAAAATTAAAGTAAATTTAAATTTATATATTTAAAATTCAATTACAATTTGAAGTTTAAAAGGTCCAAATGATTAAAGAAATGGAGAAACACAAAGCCAACACTTTCTTGTTAGAATCTATAAAGTTAGTAGCTAATAGGGTATGATACCCCCAAACAAGAATCACAACATAATAATAGGTAGATTCGCTAGCCTAGAGGCACAAGGGTAAAAAAATAGAAATTTGAAAAATAAATGTCTAAAACAAATAAATAAATAGACTTTGTCCATGTACATTGTTTTGGTAACTTTTATCAAAAGTTTTGGCAAGCACTTTCCCCATCATTTTTTTCTGGAATAACTTTTAAAGCAGCAATAGATAAATAATTTAACAATTTGTCATTACATGTACCCGTGATTAAATGATAGTAGAATAATACATGAAAGCAAAGGGGGAAATGGGGAATAGAGAAAATGAAAGGGAGCACAATGCAAAGAAGTTAAGGCTTTGGTAACAGTAGGTAGTCAAAGGTCAAAGATGAAGAGGTTAGGAGGGAAAATGGGGGGGTCCAGATTTCATTGTGGCTAAAACAACTTTGTTGTGGATAACAATAAGGGGTGCTTCCCATGCATCTTTGTCCACTGCTTCCTCCCACTGTAGTCCTTCCCTAAGTCACATCTGCATCACAAATTCCTTCATCTTCACACCCACAAATATGTAAATTCAGAATTCATATTTACAAAAATAATTAGTATTTTACAAATTAATATAAACTATTTTTAAAACTATAATTTATTTTTATTTTATTTTAAGAAGTGTTTACCAAGAACATTACCTACACATACCAATACTCTTCTTTAGAAGCCAAACTGTTAACACTCCACTTCAAATAAGGTTTCAGATGGTACAAACTAAGTTATTCAATTCTGTTTAAATTAATCAACGTTTTACCAGTAAAATAATGAACTAATTAATTTCCAAAGCCCAAAAAAAATAAAAGAAAAAGAAACACAGGTGAGTTTGTGAAAAAATAATTTAGTAATTTGAATTAGAATATATATATATATATATATATATATATAACTATGTTATTGGGAAAAAATTGTAGAATTGAGGTTAATATAGAACGAAGTTTGTTAAAACTAAAAATATTATTAATTTAGTAAAGTAGTTGGAGAAAAACTCTAGTTCAGAATTTAGAGTATAGTGGAAACAAACGATACCTAGATACAATTCCTTATATATAATTCTTCCAATTTGTCATATTTTTCAACATTACGCATATATTTTTGAAATGGTGCAAAAAATTTCTCACATTTATTATTATTGTTTTTAAGGATTGGATGGATACTGGTTTGATTGCTGGAGACTTTTCAAACTTTTGTTATTTTGTTAATATTTCAAAATTCTCCAACATTAATGTCTATTATCGACGAAGCATATCTTAAACAGTATTTACTGTTTATTGCATGTCTTATCTTCTAAGTTTTCAATTTAGTCTACACTGCCACTGTTTTTCCTTTGAAATTTGTGTTGATGGTCTTTGGACACTTCAACAAACTAATGTGAAGAAAAAGTGTACACAGTCAGCAAACAAATCAATGAAAAGGTTCAATGTTCTAATACCAGCCATTGAAAACTTTAAATTAATGAAAAACACAATTATTTAACACTTTAAATGCTATAATTAAAAGTATCAATTGGTGGATCTTCTATAAGAAATTAAGTCACTCTTTTCTATATTATCCTAACGAAAACACATGCCACATGCCAAGTGTTTATACTTTTTTTAATTTTAAAAAAATAATAAGTCAATTTATTATTAAATATTGTAATTAAAATGTATAAAAGACGATTTTTTTTAAATTTGTTTTAATTGATCTTCTCTATTTATTTGATGTATGAAATATTAAAAAATAAAACTTGAATGAAAAAGTTATATAAAAATTAACAATTAGAATATATAAGATATTAAAAAACAAAAATTGAATAAAAAATTAACAATTATAATCTTATCTATGAAAATAATAATTTTATTTTTATATAAATTAACTATAGAAAATCTTATTAGATATTATTATAAAAATCAATTTAAAATGTTTTTTTAAAGAACAAACAATAATTACTAGATAAGAATATTTGTTTGTTTCATAGGCAGTATCTTAAATGAATATTTTTAAAGTTGAATAGTTTAAGGGTGTATTTGATTTGAAGATGAATTTGAAAAGGTGAAAAATTGTAGATTTACGTGAAAGATAGTGAGAAATGGAGTTGTTTGGATTAAATTAAAGATGGTAAAAAGAATGAGGGAAAATTTTATAAAGTTTGTGAATGAGGTAATGTATGTGATTGATAATTTTTTTTTAATTGAAGAAATTGTAAGGTTATAATTTTTCTCTTGTGATTAAAATCAATTCAAAATCAAATATGATTAATTATTTGTATACATAACTCACGTCTGTGATTAAAACATTATTTTCACTATGATTTGTTAATTCAATTGAAATTAGAAATTAGATATGGTGACGCAAAATTGTTAAAAGTGGATTTTGATTAAAAAAGTTAAAATACAAATAATTATAATATAGTTAAGTAAATGACTGAGAAGGTTTTTACATAAAACTTAATGTTTCGATCTGAAATCTGTTATGAAGATATCGTTATGATCAACCAATTATTTGAGGTATTTAGAACTCGGAACTTCATTACAGTTTTGTTTTTCGAACACGTCTTAGAGAATTCAAGGAAGAAGATATTTAAATTATCTTACATCTACTTCTAAACTATGTAAAATATTGAATATACAGAAATATTTTATAAATTTATTTTAATTATTAGTATTATTTTTTATTTTATTATTGTTAATTTTATTATTATTTCATAATTTTATTTATTTTATTATTATTTTAAAATTTTATTATTATTTATAATTTTTTAAATTATTATTAATATTTTATAAAATTACTTAATTATTATTATTTCATAATTTTATATAATTATTATTTTTATTATTTTATTAATATTATGAAATTTTTATTAATATCACTTCTCTTCTCCCGCATATCATCCTTTTTATTTTCTCATTCATGAATGTATCATGTCACCAGTATCCATCTTGACTTACAGTACTCAATAATCAGAGCGTAAAGCATTTTTAGTAGAAATTGTTTATGTTTGTTTATAAATAAAAGTATTATTTTATTATTTAGTAAGACTATTTTAATTTTAAATAACTCATGAGATTTATATAAAAAAAAATATTTTTTTAATAAATGTTATTAAAAATAATTTATAGTATATTAAAAATGTTTTAAGTCTTTTTGTGACGTAATATTAGAGTATAAATATAGTTAGTTTATAAAAAAATTATTGAACTCGATTTGAATTTGATCAATTTCCACTCATTGGAAAAGGTTGCACCTTATTTAATTCTTAAAGTGTTGACTGAAATGTCAATAAGCAAATTATTTAGCCTTGAAGTATGTTTTTTCACACTCTTCAAATCAACTGTCACATAAACATTTTTTAATAACAACAAGGAAAAAAACAAAAAAGACAAGAACAATTTATACTATTCTTTCTTATTTTTCTTCAAATAGTTTATGTAAATGATTTTTAACTACTGCGAAATAAAGGGAGAATCTTTTATACAATAAACGTATATATTATAAATATAATTTTATAATTATTTAAAAATTTATTGCATCACTTAACTTATAATATAATATTCATATGAAAATATTCCTTGTTAGATGATACGTCTACACAAATTTAAATTATGTGAAATGTTAAGGTGATGTCATGAAAATTCGTGCTTTTATTTATTTTTAATCGTTTTTTCCGGAACTGTTGATAGAGTAGAATCTTTGAATTCTATTAAAGAGTTGTTGACTTCGTTGAAAAAATAATTCTTCTGATAAAAAATAAGTAGAATTATAAAAAAAAGTTCTTCCATAAGTAATGCAATCAAGTTAATAAAAATACAAGGTAATAAAATATGTTATTACAATAATTAAGTTTTCAGATTATACTCGTTATTAGATAGTCTTCTAAACATTATGATAGTTCTGCTAAAAAAGTTATTTTTGTTTGTGATTTATACTAAAGTTTGATTATATAATTAATAACTATTTGTTTATATTATGTTAATTTATTATGTATAAATAAGATACTAATATAAAAATAATAAGATTTTATGACGGGATATGAAATTGGTTAAAAGAGAATCGTTATAAATAAAAGTACGGTATCAATTTTGTATATAAATGAAAATATATTACAATTGGTTAAGGGATAAATCAATGGAATAGGACATATTCTACATCGGTTACTATAAACAATGATGTAGCAATTGATGCAGAAGATAGTCCTGAAAAACATTTTCATTTACGTTCGTCACTTATTACATTTGTTGTTGTTCCAACTGATGTACTAAAGTAACTTTCTATATCTGTTGTGAGCTCCAACTGATGTAGGAAGTGGCGCTTATATGCTCAAATTAAAAATATATTTTAGTGCGAAGTTATTACATCAGTTATTTTAACAACTGGTGTAAAAGGGTTTTTAAACTTAACATTTTCATTGCTTTTCTTGTTCATATGTCCCTTGTTTTGCTGCTTGCATTGAGTGTCTCTTCTGCTACGTGCATTTCTCTAATTGTTGTTTGCATTTGTTCCTTGCATTTTTTATTATTGTTTGTTTTCACTCACGTCTTCGCTAGTAAGCTTTGGGAACTTTGTTCAGTTTTGTTTTTTCGAAGTGTGTGGTTTGTTTAACATATTTTTATGTTGACGTTATAGGTTACTAAGGGTGACATAGCAACGTGTGAGCCTATCTCTACTGTGAACATTGGTTTCACCTCTACAACTTCTCTTTTGCAAGATTAGCGATTTTGTAAAATTTATTAAAAATAGTTAGATCTTTGTCTTTTATCCAAATTTCTAGTGGTAACTTATTTTAATGTAGATTTATCAGTAAAGTCCTTATATTGCATAAATTCTTCATAGATTTTGAGTTTTCAAAATTTAGTATGAAAAAACTTTAAATAGTCATAACTTTTCACTACAAGAAAAAAAACTATTTAGAGACCAATATTTAGCTACCAAATGAAATGGTTGCTAATTGTGAACAAAATAGTCACCAAATAAATTTTGATTGCTAAATAACTATAAAATAGAAGTAATGATTGAATTTAGTGACCAATTAAGTCAAATAATTGGTATCTAACATTAGATACCAAAGTTTTAGTGACCTATGCCATTAGATTCTAAATTGGTATCTAATTAAGTTAGAGACTAATTTAGAATCTAATGGTATAGGTCACTGAAATCTTGGTATCTAATCTTAGATACCAATTATTTGACTTAATTGGTCACTAAATTCAATCATTACTTATCTTTTGTAGTTATTTAGAACCCAAAATCTAATTTGGTGACTATTTTGGTCACAATTAGTAACCATTTCATTTGGTAGCTAAAAATTTGTCTCTAAATAACCTTTTTCTTGTAGTGTTTGATAAAAGTCTCAGATTGAGATGCTCCAAAAATAAAAGTTGCTCGAAATGAGATAACAAATGTCATAGTTAACAGTCGAAGGGGTTGGGATTTCAAATTTTCCAAAATTTCATCATTTACTATTATTTTTTTATTTTTTAATATTTTTTATCTAGATTTTTAGATTATAGGCTTTTATTTTACACATTTATGTTTATCAGAAAATTCTAAACATTTTGGTGGTGTTTCCTTATATGGATTACAAATTTATCAACTTATTATTTAAAAAAAAAGAGATATATTACATTGGTTATAAGCAATAACCAATGTAATAAGAGATTTTCACATGAATTCTAGCTACAAACAATGTAAAAAGTCCCTTACTACATCAGTTGTAGCTTATAATCGATGTAATATCTCTCCTTTTCGCTCCTTTCTAATGCTTTTCTATATCGGTTGTGTTTATAATTGATGTAATAAGTGTATTTTTTACATTAATTCAAAAATCGATTTAACAAGTCATAGACTTTCTATATCGCCTGCATCAACATCGATTATAGAACTGATGCTAAAAGACTCCAAAAACTAATGTAAAATCTTATTTTTCTACTAGTGAGACATCATATATATATATATATATATATATATATATATATATATATATATATGTGTGTGTACATATATATATATACATATATATATCTTAGTTATATATAATAAATTGTTATAATATATTATTTTTAAATATATGAAATCATTATACTTTATTATTTTTTCAATTTTAATAAAATTTGATATAAGTAACTATAATGATATAAATTATAGTTCAACAATTAGCTTAAGAAAAGTAATTTACTTATAAAATTACTAATAGTGTAATAGTATTTGAAAAGTCATAGTTTGATACACTATAGGTGATGGAAGAAGGTCCGGCCAAAGCCCGATTACAAGAGTCATGGCAAGACACATAGAGGATCAATAGGAGTCAGAAGTACCAATGCAATTCAAAATGTTGACAAATTTGATTCTTTGTGAATTGTAAAATTTGTAAACATATATTAGATCATTTGATGTAAAATAAAGATCCTGTGCGCATTAGGGTTAGAGTGGTGCTTAGGGTTAGGGTTAGCATTAGTGGAACGCCTCCTTCTAGAAGCATGTCACATGTCCACACGGTATTGGAGGAGTGAATAACATGTTAGGATTAGGAGTCTTGCTCCACATGCTAGAGTTAGGTTAGGGTATCTAGCGTGTGAAGCAAGCTAGGGTTAGGGTAGCTTACTTGAGACGTTAGGTTAGTAACACTTCTCCCATAAGCTTCTGCTCCTCTCATCTTTTGTAAATAGAGGCATAGTCCATGTGTAAGGTAGCCTGATTCACATAATGAAATGATGCAGAATTTTTAGCACTTGTGATAAGCTCTTTTTTGAGTTATTCATTGAGAAAGACTTAGAGAAACCCTTGGTAGTTGGCCTAACCTCTACCAAGAATCTAACTCCACCTAGTTCACCATTTCCATTGAAATCTTCTATCACAAGTTTCATCATCTTCATCCATTATTCACACCTTGCCCATGAAATCCATAACTTATTCATTGCTTCCACTTCATTCAAGGAGCTTCCACTCCATTCCAATTAGTGCAAAGGTTTCTACAAAGCTCATCTTCATCACACGGATCTCATGGAAGCCAAACATCAACAAAGCTCTCCATCATTAGGATGAAAGACAAAGATCACGTGGGGTTTAAGGAACTATTTTCACGTAAGGGAATATCTTGATAGTTCAAAATAACACCTGGAGAACAAACTTGGTATTGTCTGATACCTACTCAACATCATTTAGGTTAGGTAGTCAGTATATATCTCTTTTATTACTAGATGACCAAAATTCTCGAGAAAAATAATTATAATTGTACCAATACTTTTTATGAGAAATACTCAACTACGTAATCACTTCCCAAATACTCATCAAAAGTGGTATATGTTTGATAAAGTGAGATTGACTCTTGTGGGTGTAAGTCAAGTCATAGGCTCTCATTGTTTGTGGTTGTAGGTTAAGTCATAGGTCCTTATTGTTTGAATTGTCTGTTAAGTTTATAAAGATTGATATTTAAGGTTTATAAAGATCTCACTCCTCCTTTCATGTTTTTCTTTCATATATATTTATTGTACGAGAAAAAACAGAACATGCTCAATAACAATTGTCAGGAGAAAGTTTGTTGATTTTTTTATATGATTGACTTATGAAGAACCTTACTCTATTATCATATAATATATAAAATATATAAATGGTTTTATGTAGAATTCTTATTATTATACATAACTTATATGTTTTGGTAATATATTATGAATAATTATAAAAGATGTGAAATATATTTATATATACGACATTGTAATTATAATTATTTCACTCTTTAAGAAAATCTTATAAAGAAAGAGAAAAAAAATTACCCTCAATTTCTAATAAAATAATAATTATTTGTATAATAGTTGAATGTTACACATGTTATTTTAGAACTCTATTGTCTCAGATCTTGAATCTTGTTTCTTGTTGATATCATTGAATTTCGAAATCACAATCCTTCTCGGTCTCATGATATATGACAATTGTTATTGTATGGGCCTCAAAGAGTCTTTTTTGCTATTTGGTTTTGGGCTTACTCTTCCACAAGCTCTCGGTCTTCAAGTCCTCGACTTTTAGGTAATGTGCACTCACTCGGAATGGATGAAAATATCTATTGTTGAATTGAAAATTTACTATTAAGTAAAAAATTATAGATAATCAAGATACAACTCTTTTTACTTAAAAATATAATAGTCTAAACGGTCTAAGCACTATAATTCAATTATGATTCGAATCATCTAATTTTTGTCCGAGAACTATCAATTAATTTAATACATATCAAATTAGAACAAGTAATATATATATATATATATATATATATATATATATATATATATATATATATC
>Ga0209700_106869_pt1 | contig 16935 bp, 13 predicted proteins | sample SiratroredBW_FD_187528 | JGI IMG/M metagenome (GOLD analysis project Ga0209700, IMG submission 187528) | Root nodule microbial communities of legume samples collected from California, USA - Siratro red BW (SPAdes) (version 2) | ecosystem: Host-associated > Plants > Roots > Nodule | place: USA...
AAAAAATATAAATATATATATATATATATATATATATATATATATATATATATATTATAATAATAAAAATATTGTACAAATATGTTCACTGATCAACAAAATATATACCAGATTCTTTGAATTTACTAAAATAAAAATATTATGTCTAAGCCATAAAAAGAATATTAACTATAAACATGAAAGCTTTATTTAATATCAAATAAATCACATACCTATTGTACCTACCCCATATATGATTCATCCTAATCTGATCTCATTTGATTTCATTTAATATATTTTATGACAATTGATTGTATATTTATGATAATCTTTGATATCAATCACTATAATTCTCATTTATCACCATAATTCTTATTTATTAGGAATAACTCTGACTCCCCTTAAAGGTCCTATAAATAAAGACCAATATATCAAAAGTACACACTCAATTATATTATTTTGATATGTTCTTACTGACTTCAGCATCAGAAAATCTTCTGCAGGTGCTGATGGATCTCCACTTGGTGTCTCATTAACAAAGCTATGCAATATCTCCACTTGGTCTCCACTTGGTGTCTCATTAACAAAGCTATGCAATATCTCCACTTGGTGTCTCATTGACAAAGCTATGCAACTATTATAAAGAGAGATAGTACTCAGTCAAAATCTGACTTCCTCAAAATAAATCATCTCGAAAAGTTTTAGTTCATTTTTAGTAAGCTATAATATAATTTTGAACTCAAAATTAACAATTAAGTTAAAATTAGTACATGAATTGGTCTACGTTATAATAATAAATAAATTTAACCCGACTTCCTTATAATTAAATAAATAATAAAAATAATACATTAAAACTAGTACTTTTATTAAATTAGTTGAAAAGTATTTAAAAAACATGTTTTAAAAATTTCAAAATCCTCAACTAATTCTCAACTTCATTTATGTAATTTTTTATTAATAAAATTATTGATCTATTATTAAATGCATATAGTTTGTTGTACTATGCATAAAACAAACTTTAATATTGTGTTTTTTTCTTTATATTTAACCCTTTTCAAATTCACTATACTTTGTTTCTGAAATATCTCTTTTTTTTAAGTCACATTTTTTATTAAATTATAAATTCATCCACAAACAAGTCTATCTCATATCTCTCTATCTATACTTTGTTTCTGAAATATCTCTTTTTTTTAAGTCACATTTTTTATTAAATTATAAATTCATCCACAAACAAGTCTATCTCATATCTCTCTATCTGATGCTCTTCAACTCAACAACATTTCCTCTTTCCTCTATATTCATATTTTTTTTTAAGATCGACAAACAATTTCATAATAGACTTTTTTGCTAAACAGTTTCTCTCTCTCTTGAATCATCTAGGACAAGATTAACTAAAGATCTAAATAAGTAAAATAAGTGTTTTAAAATTAAAAAGATTTAATACTAATATATTATTATAAAATTAAAAAATATTTAATTTTAAAATTATATTTAAAATATTTTTAATTAAAAATTTAAAATATCTTAACTGTATATCAGTACTATAAATATATTTTCTTTTATGAAAACAGTTTTGAACTTTTTTTCTACTAAATAATAAATATATAATATTTTAAATTTTTAAAAAAGATATTGAGCCGCCAAATAGAACTAAAAATTAGAGGTTTTTAATTTTCTATCCCTTTTTATTACTATATAAGAGTGAAATTTATATTTTCTTTTTTTTTTCGGACTCTTTCGCTTGCTCTTCTATATTATTACTTCAATTTGATTATCATTAGCTCACTATCCAATTCTAAATTGAGTATTAAGATTCTATAGTTCAAAGATAGGATTGTATCATAATTCTCAATTGCAAGATTGAAGAATTGATCTCAAAATTATTTTATTTTTTACTTTTTGTTTAATTAATTTTAAAATAATTTGTGCAAATTTAAGAAAGATCATTAGAAATTAAGAATTTACAAATTAAATTTAAACACTCACAAATGAAAGACATAAGGAGACTTGTTACTTCAAGACAAGATACTACGATCAAGTTCATTTTCTTCCCAATCAATTTTTTTTTTTTAACCTAGTCTCATTTTATATACTTATATTCAAGGTTATATATATATATATATATATATATATATATATATATATATATATATATAAATATATATATATATATAAATTTATATATATATATATATATATATATATATATATATATATATATAGATACAAAGATATACAAATATTGTTAGCACTATTGTGGTTATGATATTTGATGAAATCATCTTGGACCAAGAATGAAGATCATTTGAGAGTTGGTCTAGAGTTAGGTTGTGTGTGTGAGTGTGATCTAAACCAATGTATGCGACTTGAACCAATAGAATGAGTTTCAAAGATCCAACTAAATCATATAAAATTGGATTTAAGTGAGACTAAATCATTTTCGAAAATCACTTTTACAAAGTACCGTAACTAATTATTTTTTGAAAATTAATTTGTTGAAAATATTGTTGATAAAAAAATTCAATAAATTGATTTTCATTTTCAATTGATTGGATCGCGACAATTTTTCTATTTTCAAAAATTGTTTATCTGTATAGAAGAGTTTGAGCATTACCCACTTGTAAGAAAACATAGACATAGATTTTTTTGAACGTCTATTATTTAATATTTTATATTATTTAAAATTTCTATAGACTCCACAATACAATGTATTGTAATAAGACTATGCTAAATTTTTCATAAATCACGTATTTCTTTTAATGGAAATAATATTTCTCATCTAAATTAAGATAAGTCTAACAAAACGTTTCCTCTAAATGATTTGGAAGTAACAGAAAGAAGAAATACATATCACTCTTGTAATTATATTTATACCAATAAAATTATGCATCAATAATAATATATAAAAAAATTGTATATAATTTTTTCTCTGTTTTACTTTAAATATTATTTGAAAATTACCATACAAAACTTGCACTGAAGCACATCAATATAAAAAAATTATAACAGTATATATTAAGATTTTTTATTAAATATATAATTTGTTTTCTTATTTATTATTAATAATATTTTAAAATTATGATGCAAAATTGAAGAACTATAATAAAAACATTCAAATATAATAAAGTAAAAATAAAAAAAAACTAATAGATAGAAGCTTCCACTTAAGAATTAGAAAAGGATGATTACTCATATTTAGTTTTACATACATAATATACATAAGATAAAATAATAAAAAAATATGAAGTGATAATATTTTCATTAGTTTAAAAAAAATTAATTAAATTAAATTTTTAAATTTTTTACTAACATACTAAATTAAATTTTAATTTTACCTACTTCTAATTTTTTTATATCTATTAATACAAAATATAAATATCGAGAATAGGAATAAACAAGAAAAAAACTAAAATTGCATATAAAAATTAAAAAATATTTTATAAAAAAACTAACAATTCCTTAAGCAATTAGATTGGTATTTATAAAAGTGTACATTTTGTATTTAATATACTTTCTTATTTAATTTTCATTATATGTTTAATACTTTCATGTTTAATTTCCACTATAGTGTATTTTATATTTATAAATGATAGTAATATAATAAAATATAATATTAAATACTTTTTTTTGTATTTAATACTTTTCATATTTAACGCCTTCTATTATATATTATTATATATATTTTATGTAAGTTTTTAATGACAACATGCTAATACAAAGTCAAATACTTTCATATTTCAATATTTAATTATAAATACACCTCAAAACAACATTAAGTGAAATGAAGAGGGTGTAGAAAGAGTCTCATATTCTAGACTAGAGGGTCTGATAGGAGTGTCCACCTCTGCCAATTGACCTAATCAATCACAAGTCTGAATTGTATCTCTTAATCAAATACTAATTGAAATATGAGTGAATGAATTAGAGAATAAAATTTACAATATCTCATAAACATATTTCAAAGCAATTATCCTGCAAAATAACCAAGAAATAAAGTTCGCAATAAAATTGGAAACAAAGTTCAAAAGATTGTGAAAAGTTAAAAATTTGTAAACTAATAACAATATCTGAAACAATTTTGAGATCCTTCGAGCAAAGAAACCAATAAAAAGATGCAAACATTGAATTCTGATGCTTTGTGTAATAAAGTTTTATTCTTTAGTTATAGCACTTTATGCTTTAGTGTTAATCTTTTTTAAATCTAATTTTTGTAAAAGTAATTGTTTTTATATTATCAATTAGGGTCATTGGGTTAATTTGATTATATATTATCAATGAATTTATTGTATGATTAGTCATAAGGTAAATGAGAAACATCATGTTAAGTAGATAGATGTTAAGTAGATGTTTAGTAATTAGATATGTTAAGAAAATATATGTGACTGCTATTTTCATTAAATAAACAAAAATTATTGATTTTTTGAGATATCTATGTTATTGATAACAAAAATAAATAAAAATATATGTTATTGATATTTTCATCAATTAGAAATTGCTAGATTAGCAATAGAAACATCTCATTTTCATCAACAACACCATTCCTTAAGTCTAGAGGAATTCATGAGACACAATCCACCAAAGTTTAATGGGAAATAAATTCTAGATAAAGCATATCAATGGGTAAGAGACATTGAAAGAATCTTTGAAGCCACACAATGCCCTGAAGAGAAGAAGTTATCCTATGTCACCTATATACTGACTAAAGAAGCTAAATTTTTGCTGAATAGACATGAAGCAAATGATGAAAGATAGAGGAGAGGAAGCCACTTGGGACAATTTCAAAGCAAGATTCCTGGAGGACCATTTTTCTAACAGTGTTAGATATGCAAAGGAGATTGAATTCATACAGCTGGAACAGGAAAATCTTTCTCTTACTGAGTATGCTACAAGATTCAAACATCTGGCTAGGTTCTATACCCAGACCTTAACTGAAGCTTGGAGGTGTACAAAATTTGAGTTTGGATTGAGGCAATAGCTCAAAGAAGTGGTAGTCCTAATGTCTATTAGACAATTTCTTGCTCTAGTGGCGAAAACCAAGGTGGTAGAAAGTCTGAAAAGTAGTAGCATGAGTGTTAAGCCACATATGGCAGGAGGACCCTCTAGAAGTAAACCAAAATATGAAGACAAGAAGATTCCTTACTCTAGTCCTTAATTCTTTAGGAATGGAGGGGCCCAATTCTCAATCACGACCTTATGTTCAATGTTATACCCTCACCCATGTAAGATAAGGTTTAGACCGAGTTCAAGAGGGGGGTAAATTGAACTTTCAAAATCATTTTGCAAATCTGATTTGTTCTTGAAATAGAGAATGAAAATTCTTAAATCAATCAATCAACTCGTGTAATTCTGAACTGTCCAGTAAACAATCAATTGTGCACAGCGAAAATTGTTAAAGATAAACCCAAAAAATAGTTTATAGTATAGAAATGTGTTAATCCAAGTTCAAGATGATTAAACACAATTCAGTGTATTAGAAATAATCCAGAAACACAGTTGATTCAGATATATGTAAACAGATGTTCAGAATATAATCAACAATATGATCAGATTTTAATCTAGTGAATTTAAATGATAACAACAGTTGAATAAAAGAAATCAAGAAGAGTAGGGAGAAAAGCAATAACACAAAATTTTTATACTGGTTCGCCCTTTCTCAAGGGCTACGTCCAGTCCTTTGCAAACTAGCAAAGATTTCCACTAAAAAGATCACAAGATCAGTTTACAACCCTTGCTCCCAGCAAGTTACAAACTGCTCCCAGCAGTAAACCCACACCTCACTGAATCCCTCAGCTAAAGTGTAACCAGTGCAGAAACCCACTACACCACAACACTTGCAATCCACAAGCAACACTGCTCCCCGCAGCACTCGCACTCTACTGAACCCCTCAGCAGATGTGAGAATAGTGCAGAAACCCACTGCACCAACTCAATTACAGACCAGGTAATTAAAACAGCAAACAGATTTACACAACAGCAAGATCAGGAATTGATCACATAGTACTTCTACACAGAACATATTACAAAGAATGAAGATCAGGTGTAAAAGACTTAGCTTTGGTCCAGAACCAAAGTTACAAGAACCTCACTCAAGGATGCTTAAAGATTCACGTTCTTGGAGGTTTCTTGTTTTTGAAAAGCTTTGTCAAAGGATGATCGCACAAAAGGGGCGCTATATCTCAATTAGAAAATCTCAAAGAATGCTTTTCGAAAGTCTTAGATTACTGAAAATGATAGTGCCCATTCCTTTAAATACCTAAATCAGTTTTAAAACAGCTTAGGTGTCACAGTTCAATTAATTGAACAAACCATTCAATCGATTGAATTGACCGTTAGTTGACCCAGTCAAAGATTCCAGTAGTAACAGAAATAACTGTCACATTCAATCGATTGTTTTAGAAATTCAATTGATTGAAAAACCTTTTCCAGCAAAAATCAGTTTGGGCTATTTTCTTAAAACCAGTTTTGATAAAAATATTTGTGAATCTCTTAGCACCTCAGGAATGATGAACCATGCCACTAATGATTAAGGACTAACCCAATCACCAATACACAAACTCAACTAAGGACCAAGACCGAATCACCCAACAATCTTCAAGTTGGCTCAAAGTCTTCACTTGAACAATTCTAGTCCAGGTTGGTTCCAAAGACAGTCTTCATCAACTCACGTGCTAGGCATTGATCTAAAATATTCCAGATTCAATCCATCAGAAACTTCAGCAAGCAATGGTCTTTCTTGACTTCATCAAATCACATGCTTAGCCTTGGTGCTAACAACCCAGTGGAAGATGTGAGATGTGGTAGATGTCACAAGTATGGTCAAGCAACAAAAGACTATCGTGCTCCTTTGGGGACTCAATTTTTGAGTGTGGTGTAGTAGGGTAATAATTAGAAACCTAGAGCAGCTGACAGAGTTTATGCTATTAGTGGAGCTAAGGCCTCACAGTTTGCTAGCCTTGTTAGACGTATTTGTTTCATTCTTGGAAAACAATTATCTGTAATGTTTGATTTTGGGGCAACTCATTCTTTTATCTATATTAATTGCACAAAGAGACTCAAGTTATTAGTTAGTGAGTTAAATATTGAGTTAGGGATATCTACACCGACTGAGGATATTATAAAAACCTCCTCTATGCGTGTTGAGTGTACAGTGGTTATAGATGGACAAACCTCCTCTATGTTGGGTATCTACACCGACTGAGGATATTATATGAATCAAATCTTTAGGCCTTTCTTGAGATTTATAGATGATTATCATTTTGCATGGCTCGAGCAATGTAAGATAAGTTTTGAAGAGCTGAAGAGAAGGTTGACTAATGCTCCTGTTTTGACAATCCCTAATATAGATAAGCCTTTTGAAGTCTTTTGTGATGCTTCCTATTAGGGATTACATTGTGTTTTGATGTAGAATAAGAAAGTTGTTGCTTACGCCTATCTTCAACTAAAGGTGCATGAAAATAATTATCTAGCTCATGATTTGGGATTAACAGCAGTTGTCTTTGCTTTGAAGATATGAAGACATTATCTTTTTGGAGCCTATATTAATGTATTTAGTGATCATAAAAGCTTAAGATATTTTTTTGATTGGAAATAGCTTAACATGAGGTAGAGGAGATGGATTTAATTCTTAAAAGATTGTAATTTCTAGGTAATTTATCATCCTGGAAAGGTAAGTATTGTTGTTAATTCCTCAAGTCATAAAAAGATGCAGATGCCATCGCTCATGATAAAAGAGCTGAAATTAATTGAAGATTTCAGGAATTTGAATTTGGAGGTTTATATTTCATCAAATTGTATTAGTTGTAATACTCTTGTTATAACTAATGAATTTCTGGAGAAGGTGAAGAAGAAGCGATTCGAGGATTTAAAATTGAAGAGTATCTTGAGTTTATTAGATATTGATAAAGGTAAAGATTTCTCTTTAGGAGGAGATGGTCTTTTAAGATTCAAGAACATAATATGTATACTATAAGATAAGGAGTTAAAGCAAATAGTGTTATCTAAAGGCCATAAAAGTAAACTTAGCTCACATCTGGGTATGACTAAAATGTATCAAGACTTGAAGAAGTCTTATTGGTGATCTGACATGAAAAATGAGGTAGCATAGTGTGTTGCTGCTCCTTTGACTTGTCAAAAAGCCAAGATTGAACATAAACGACCTAGAGGCATGTTAACTCAGTTGGATATTCTGGTGTGTAAATAAGATAGTATCTAGATGAATTTTATTACCCACCTACTATATACTTTGAGAAACCATGACTCTGTTTGGGTTATAATGGACAGATTAACAAAGACTACATACTTTCTACCGATAGATTTGGGAATCTCTATGCAGAAATTGACTCCAAAGTTCATAGGATCTTATCAGATTCTCAAGAGAAAATGTTTTGTCGCATATGAACTTGTTTTGCCTCCTTCTTTAGCCAACACCGACAACATTTTTCACGTATCACAACTAAGAAAATATGTACTTGATCTAAGTCATATTCTAGAATATGCTTCAGTACAAGTGAAATAAAATATATCTTTTGAAGTGAAACCTACTAGGATTTTAGACTTCCAAGTAAAACAAAACTATTGAAGAAATATCAGTATGGTCAAAATTTGTGCGATCTCATCTCTAGTGATTCCAATTGGGAAATAGAAGAAGAAATATGAGCATCATATCCTGATCTTTTCTTGGAAAACTAATTTTCGAGGACGAAAATTCCTGTAGTTGGGTATAATATAAGCCCCCACCCATAAAAGAATAAACACACATACACACCCTAACTTTTCTTTCTCTCTCCCTCCACATCTTTCCATGTCTCCATCTCCCTTCTCTCTCAATTTCTCACTTCATACCTTATCTATTTAAGAATCTGATCACACCATGGAGTAGCTGAGGAACCAAGGAACATTTCTATCCTATCAGATCTTCAAATAGAGTAAGTTCCTATATACTCTAAAGATCCCTTATTCTTTGGTTTTCCTTAAGTTTTGGTCATCAATCTTTAATGGATCAGTTGAGAAAGTGATTCTCTCAACTTATTATGTTATATACTGAATGTCGGTTATGTTTTAATAACTTGCTCTAGATTCCTAGATTTTGGAGTTATATAACTGCTTGACTTTGGAGTTTCCTTCATATTGAGCTTTCAGGTATGAGAAGCTAGTTTTACTTTAAATAGAACCTTAGGTTATAATATTTGGATATGGGGTGACGTGCTTACCAATTTTAATGCTTCTTTTCAATAATAGTTTTGAATGAAAGTGAATTATTTTGATTGAGAACTGATTTTGAAAGTATAGAAATAAATTATCTTGATGAATTTAGTAGATATACATATAATTTTGGTGGTAAACAGGTTCTTGGATGATATTTGATTTAATGTTTAATTTTATGTTGTGTGAACCTATTGGAATAGTAAATTTTGATGATTTAGTAACTTAGTGTTGTTTTGATGATGTAAAAATTCTTACATATTGTGAATTGTAAAATTTCTAAAGTACATGTATTATTTTGATAGTTGATAGTTAAGTCTTGTTTTTAATGTTGGGAAGGTTTTTGAACATTGTAAATTGTGATCTATATTTGGGATATTGTATGTGTTGTGCTTATTTATTTACATTATGTATAACACGCCTATATTTTAATATAGATCTTCTGGCTTCACTGATGATCTAAGTCACGTAGACTAAGATATCAAGTGGTGAAAAACTGATGAAGGAGTTCATACATGTTAAAATAAAGGAGAAAATAATTATGAATTAATCTCCTTGTGTAAAATACACATATAGGGATTGCTTATTTATAGATAAAAATAGTAATAGACTAATAGAAAATATGGGTTAAGCCCATTATATTCAACAGTCCCCTCAAGCTGGTGCATATAAATCATATGTACCAAGTTTGTTACAAATATAATCAATTATAGGTTCCCATAAAGATTTAATGAAAATATCAGGTAACTGGTCATTTGAATTAACAAATTTAGTCTTAATGTCTCCAGATATAATTTTCTCTCGAATAAAATGACAATCAATCTCAATATGTTTGCTCCTTTCATGAAAGACAAGATTTGAGCTAATATGAATAGCAACATGATTATCACATATGAGTATCATTTGAGTGGCCTCTCCAAATCGTAATTCTTTAAGTAAATGTTTAAGCCTAATAAGCTCACAGGTAGTTGAGGCCATATCTCTATATTATGCTTCAGCACTAGATCTTGCTACAACATGTTGTTTCTTGTTTTTCCAACAAATCAAATTATCACCAATAATAACATAATATCCAGAAGTATATATATTTTATCAGACAGAGATCCTGCCCAATCAACATCTGAATAACATACAACTTTACTATTGTTATTACGACCATATAGTAAGCCTTTTCCAAGAGAACCTTTAATATGCTTCAAGATATGAATGACTGCATGTCAATGATCAACACATGAAGAATTAAGAAATTGAGTCACCACACTAACTACAAATGAAATATCAGGATGAGTAACACTAAGATAATTCAATTTTCCAACTAATCTTCTATATTTCACAGGATTTGAAAGAGGTTCCTCCTAACTAGGTAGAAGTTTGACATTAGGATCCATGGGTGTGTCAAAAAATTTTGGATTCATTAATCCAGTTTCCTCCAATCCAATGCATACTTCCTTTGAGAGATAACAATACCATTGTTAGATTGTGCTACCTCAATCCTTAAGAAATATCTGAGTTTCCCAAGATCTTTAGTCTGAAAGTGGTGACAAATATGTTGCTTTATCTGAGAGATGTCATGGTTATCACTACCTGTAAGAATAATATCATCAACATATATCACTAGATAGATGGACCAAACACTTGAGTGGCGGTAAAAAAATTGAATGATCTGCCTCACTACGAGTTATACAAAATTGTTGAACAACACTACTAAATTTTTCGTATTATACCCTAGGAGACTGCTTAAGGCCATATAAAGATTTGTAGAGACGACATACCAATCCAGCGGACTCCTTTTGAGCAACAAAACCTGGAGGTTTCTCCATATACATTTCTTCCAGCAAATCCCCTTTAAGAAAAGCATTTTTGACATCCAATTGATAAAAACGCCATCTTTGAAGAGCTACTATAGCTATGAGTAAGCAAATAGAAGCCATATTTGTCACTGAGAAAAAGTATCACTATAGTCTAAACCAAAAATTTATGTATAACCTTCAACCACAAGACGAGCTTTGAGACGACCAATTGTACAATCAGGACCAACTTTGATAACAAAAACCTACCTGTAACCAACAATAGATTTCCTAGATGGTAAAGGAACGAGTTCCCAAGTTCCACTATTCTGAAGAGCACTTATTTCATCAAGCATTGCTTAACGCCAACCAGGATGGGCTAAGGCATCACCTACAGTTTTTGGAATGAACACAAAAGAAAAAGACGAAAGACAAGTATAAAAAGGTTTAAATAGTCTATGATAAATTAATGTAGTTTAATGTGGAGAGGGATTACGAGTAGAATGTAATGATGTGAACCCGGTTAGGAATAAACCCCAGAACCCACAACAAAGAGTAGTTGAATGCCCCAAGATCCCTAAGTATTCAGATTTAGGATGATCTACTCAGAACCCTTGTCTTGCGGGAAAGAAAAATGCAACAAAGACCCTAAAGTATGGTAAACGCCACAAGGATGATCGGCCCTTGATAAGTTGCAAGTCCAAATGAAGAACTCAAGAGAGAAACTCTCAAACTTTTTAGATTCAAATTCGTATTTCAAAATCAAAGTTGTTGTTTACATGGGTTTCTTTACTTAAGTAGACCTTTGAGCTTCTAAAAAACTAACCTAACTCTTCAACAGCCTAGAAGCCTCCAAATTTAATGCAGCAGCAGCTTTTTGGCACACTTTTAGATGACTAATTATTACATCAAATGGGAAAACGAAAAACACAATTTACTAAGCATGACTACTCTAAGCCCTATGAAAAATTAATCAAAATACATCAAAATAAAAAATTTAAAATATGCCCACAAAATAATGGGTGACTCTTCAGATTTTAACCTAAGCCCAAAATATCCCATTTACACTTAAACTAAATCTGGAGATGCATTTTCTATGGGCCCTTCTCTTCAAATGATTTGTTTTTTAGCCCAAATCTCCTTCATTTAATTCCTTCATCAGCCCATATCAAATTAAGAACGTGATTAGGCTTCAATTCAATCTTAGACTTTGTTTGCGCAGTCAAAATGTCTTGAATTAGCCCAATCAATGCCTCTTTCAGTTTTTGGGCCCTTGACCTGGTGATTGGTCCACTTGGAATTTGCAAAGCATCCTTTGAATTATTTATTTGTGCAGGTGCTTGAGGTTGGTTAAACTGCAACTCTTGATTCTCATCAATACCTTTACGAATGACAATGGAAAGATCGGGTTCAACTGTCAAAGCCAGAAGGGGCAGAAGAGTTGGCATAGGAAGAGATTCATCGGATGGACAATGAGAAATCTGATGATGACTGTAAACCTAAAGAGGTGATGGATGAAAGGAATCTTTAGGTACACTAGACACAACCGAAGTATCAAAGATAACTAGAATATGTACTTAATTAGATGGAGACACAGGTGAAGAAGATAAAGACTTAAAATAAAAAGAAGATTTAATAAATGTGACTTTTGTAGAAATGAAGTAGTGCTTAAGAGAGGGTGAGAAGCATTTATATCCTTTTTGAGATCTAGTGAATCTTAAAAAGACATATTTGTGTGACTGAGCAGATAATTTATCAAGGCTAGGTTGTGAGCAAAGCAACTAGACCCAAAAACTTTAAGAGCTAAGGGATTAAAAGGTTCACGAGAAAATACAATAGAATGAGGAATTTTATTCTTTAAAACTGAAATGACATACGATTAATTAAATAACATGTACTAAGAATAACATCACCCCAAAACCGTTGAGGAACCCCACCATGAATTAAAAGAGTGTGAGTAGTTTCAACAAGATGTCTATTCTTGCGCTCAGCCACCCCATTTTGTTGAGGTATATAACCACATGAAGCTTGGTGAAGAATGCCATGAGATTTCATAAAAGTGTTAAAAGAATGAGAGAAATACTCACGAGCATTATCACTGCGTAAGATTCGAATTGAAACTCCAAATTGATTTTTAATTTCATTAAAAAAAGATTGAAATATAGAATACTCAGAACGATTTTTCATTAAAAATAACCAAGTGCATCTTGAAAAAACATCAATAAAATTAACAAAATATTGAAATATTAAATTGGACTTAATAAGACTTGGTCCCCAAGATGAACTAAGGCAAAAGTGAAAGAAGCACATTGTGAAACACTACTAGAAAAAGAACTACGACTTTGTTTTCCTAAATGACATGACTCACAAGATAAATTGGATAACTTGGACAGACTTGGAACAAGCTGTTGTATCTTGGCAAGACTAGGATGACCCAACTGAGCATGAAGGAGAGATGGAGAATCCATAACCATGCCAATATGTGCAGATGTTCGTAGGTGATAAAGATCATGAGACTCATATCCGATGCAATTATCCAACCCGAACTGCAGTCTTGTAAACAAACAGTATCTTTGGTAAACGAAATGACACAATCAAGGGAACAAGTGAGACGACTAATAGATAATAAGTTAAAGGGAGACCCAGGGACATAGAGAACATTAGCAATAGAGAACGAAGGAATGAGATGAATAGTATCAACACTATGAGATGAGAACCTAGAGTCATTAGTCGTGGTAATGGAAGGTAAATAACCAGAGGTAGATAAAGAAGAGAAAAAAGTTTTATTACGAACAATATGATCTATGGCACCTGAGTCTAGAACCCAAGGACCAAGAGAATTGGAAAGAGTGATGCCAGCAAAAGATGTACCTGTATGTGTTGTATGTGCAACAGAAGTAGTGAAACCAGAGTTTTAACGAGTCTCATACCATTTAAGAAATTCATTGGAGGTAATAGAAAAGGTCGTAGATGAAGTGAGAGAAACAACCTTAAAAGAGGGAGAAAAATCCTAAAAAATCAAGTGAACTATGATCAACAAGAGCAGTGGTGGAGAACAACAGAGTAGGGCAGTGAAATAGTGTATAAGAGCAGCGAAGACGGCTGCAGGAAAATAGCGGTGAATAGTGGGTTCACAAAAAAAAATTAACCTAACCCTAGGCTCTTGATACCATGTTAAAATAAAGGAGAAAATAATTAAGAATTAATCTCCCTTGTATAAAATACACTTATAGGGTTTGTTTATTTATAGATAAAAATAGTATCACACTAATAGAAAATATGGGCTAAGCCCATTATATTCAACAATACACACGAGGACCGCTTGTAGATACTCGGTATTGGATATTTGAATCCTTTTCCCTAGATTCGTTGGTAATCTAAGGATGGGTAGTAGATTAGATGTTAGTCTCTAGTAGGGGCATACTTAATGGGTCTTCCAGAAGATGATAGGCGCATGTGTGACCTATATGTGTGATGTGGTCCATGTGTGACCTATGTGTGTGATGTGGTCCATGTGTGGCCGATATGTCTAATATAGTCCATGTGAGACCTTTATGTATGATATTTGATATGAATACGTGAAATGAAAATGTATTTGGTATTGAAACTTTTTATATTAGTCTTTAAAGGAATTCTTATGAATGAATAATATATATTTTTTACGGATATTAAATACGTTATAAAATTTTATTTTCATTAACTTACCCTTACTTTTATGTATATAAATTCTTGACGTAACTGATGTTTATATATACTTAGTCTCCAAAGTAGTAACATTCAATTGGTAATTGATATTGGAGCATGAAAGGAGTAAAGGGTGGTTAGTTTGGTTTGTGCATAAGTTGGTGTAAGGTTTATGTATTTAGTTGTGCAGTTAATTAATACGCTTCGATCTTTAGGATTGGAGAAGATTGCATCAATATTTATTGTCTATCTATCTATCTATCTATTTATCTATCTATCTTATCTACCTTATCTATCTATCTTATCTATCTCTTCTATTTTTAATATACAAAATTTACAGTAAAGTACATCAATATAAAAATTTACAACAATATACAATAAAATTTCTTTATTTAATATACATAAGTTGTGTTATTATTTTATTTTTAATAATATTTTTAAATTACAACAAAATTGAAGAATTATAATATAAAAAAATATAATAAACAAAAAATAACAAAAACAACTAATAGATAGAAAGTTCCATTTAAAGTTAAAAAAAAAGAATAATACTCGAATTCTATATTTAATATATTTTGGTATTCAATTTCCATTATATTTATTTAGTACATATTTAATATACAATATAGTTTATTTTGTATTTATATAACAATATAATATAATATGACCTTAAATATTTTTTTCTGTATTTAATATTTTTATTTTTAATGCCCTCTGTTATATATATATATATATATATATATATATATATATATATATATATATATAATTTTATCTAAGCTCCTAATAGTACATATTAATATATCAAATACTTTATTTTATATATTTAATACGCATTTAATTATATTGTTTTTATATATCATATCTAATTATAAGATATTATTGTATATTCAATATAGATATACTCATACTATATAACCACCAAAAACATATACTCATTATATATATTCAATATACATATACTCATAATATATAACCACCAAAATACCATACTTAATGTATTTGACATACTATTAGCTTTTTCACTCAATCTTCTTTTAAAGTAATAAGAAGGAGATTTAAGTACTTTAATTACAAAAATTTCTCTTAATTATATCTTATGTATAGTTAATAAAATTTATACAAATATATGATGGGATTTTAATTTTGATACACATTTTATACTTCAATCTCACTCTTAACTATATTTTAAAATTATAAAATAAATAAATAAATATAAAAATAGTTAAAGAAACAAATCTACATGTCTCACCCAATAAAAAAATTGGTCATGCATGTAAGGATAAAATGATCAAAGAATGAAAAAAAAAAAAAAAAAAAAAAAAAAAAAAAAAACCAATTACAAAAATGAATTCAAATTGTTAATTCTTATGCATTATTAGTTTTTTTAACCATAGTATAAAACAGAAATATTGTTCTATTTATAAGAATACAAATAATAAAATATTTTGTAATCAAGAAAATTGTTAAAAGAACCAATACAAAATTAACTTTTATATTCAATTATACATTAATAATCTTAAATATAATGGTAAAAGTAGAATTAAATCAAAACAGTTATAAAAATTTATTAATTATATATATATATATATATATATATATATATATATATATATATATATATATATAATATAAATAAAAAATTATTAAATGATGTAATTTTTTATACTATGGTGTGTATACATATTATTTAATTTCATATTTTTTATTTAGTTATTCACGAAAATAATAAAATTATAAAAATAAAATATATATAATAAAATAATAAAATAAAATAATATATTTTAGAACTTATATTATTTTAATATAATAAAAATATAGTACACCTTACACATTTTTTATATTAAAATTCATGTTAGACATAGAGTTATCACATAAAATTTATTAAAAAGAAAAAAAAAATCTTAACGTAGCTAGACAAAATCCACGAAAAAAAATAAAGTAAACCACCAAGGTAATCCAAAAAATAAATAAATAAAATTAAGAGAAACCAATAAAAGATTGAGAAGAGGTATATCCCTTATAAAACAAAACAACTATAAAAAACAAATTATACATAAACCCCTCAATCATTTATTTGTTATAATATTCACTCTAACATGTTTTTTTTAATAGTATTAGAAGAAATCTCCACAATAATAAATCAAATACTTTATTTTATATATTTAATGTTCATTGAATTATAATTTTTTCATATCTCGTTTTTAATTATAAAATATTATTGTATATTTAATGTATATATATATATATATATATATATATATATATATATATATATATATTT
>Ga0209700_106873_pt1 | contig 16925 bp, 8 predicted proteins | sample SiratroredBW_FD_187528 | JGI IMG/M metagenome (GOLD analysis project Ga0209700, IMG submission 187528) | Root nodule microbial communities of legume samples collected from California, USA - Siratro red BW (SPAdes) (version 2) | ecosystem: Host-associated > Plants > Roots > Nodule | place: USA...
AAAAAAATTTTTTTTTTTTTTTTTTTTAATTTCAAACATGTCATTTTAGCCTATAATCGCATACAGCTCTATTGTTAAAAAAATTTAACTGATATTTTTATTATAATTATCGTACAATAATTAAATAAAAAAATTATATTATCATCATAAAACTTCATAGATAATAATAATTTATTTGGTTATGATTTATTAATTTATAATAATAAATCTAATACTAAACTAATTATCACAAAATATAATTAATTAGATTTATATTTGCCATTAGATTTTAACTTTAAACTAATTCAATTAATTTAAATTAAATTCTTAAACTAATCATATTTATCTATGTATATAAATATCCAAACATACGGCTTTCATATTTAAAAAAGAGATATAAATTTTCCAAACATATGATTTTCATAACAAATAAATATAAAAACCAGCATTTAAAATATTTGTAAAGAAATATTTAGTTAGTTGTTAATTATTTTCAAAATTTCATTATATAGAGGCAAAATGAAATAGATTCAAACACAAAAAATCAAGACTAAAAAAATCTTATAAAACGTACATTCACTTGATATTAAGTGACTCATGATAAAAATTTACATGTTATTAACAATAATTCTCATTAAATTAAGTTAATTTCTTATACACACTATACAAAGTGTTTATTATCATCATAAATATTTTTCAAATAAATTTAAATTTATGCAATAAATATATATTTTAAAAGTTATTTTAACAATAAAAGCAATTTTAAACACAAATATTATATATATATATATATATATATATATATATATATATATATATATATATATATATATATATATCATATTCCTCCTTTTCAGAATAAAATAAACATGTGACAACTATAAAATGTTTCGGAAACATATACTACATTCACCCCATAATACATTTTATCTCACAAGATTTCTTAACGTAAGATAATTATAAACTTCCCAAATTGATAAAATGATTATCCCGCTAAAACCCCAACTCAAAACTGTACAATATCAAAAAGTGCTCAACATTTTAATCATTTACATGTTTTCATCAATGATTTTATGGCAAATTTTTTTAGTAATTTAGTAATATATTTTATTTGCTTGACATAAATGCTTTAAAATAATGTTTTTTTTTTCAATAACTTAAGCTGCATGTGTTATTTTTGGTTGGTTTTGTGCAGTCGATTCTTCACTTCTGAGGCTTTTCAAATTAACCAATGATAATTAACGGTTAAATTTAAATAAAAATGGATCCATTTTAGTTTTCTTAATTTCGTTTCTTATGTCTACTTTCAAGTTAATTTTTGTTTCAACTTAAATGAATATAAATGAACAATGATTAAAAAAATATATTAAATAAATTTAATTGAATTTTGGATAAAAGTTATAAGTTTATTAGGTCATTCGATTGAGAAATAACATATACATTTTTTTTTCACCAGCAAGAAATAACATATACATAATCTAACTTAGTTTATGATTAAGGTGTTGAATATTAAAATTAATTCTTAAAATAAGATAGTTTAAGTTTATTAACAATATAAATCACATGATGTTTTCAAGATACTTAAAATGTTGGGAAACTGTTTTACAAATTAAGAAAGGTATCTTTTGACAATTTTCATAAGAACTAAAGTTCGAAGGAAAAGATTAAGTTAATTGATTAATCTAACCGGAGATGTTAAAGTCTAAATATAGTAAACTATAGTATTGAGAATACTTAGTTTTATTAGTTTTGATATTTATTAGATAATGTTTTAATAAATTGGTACTGTTTTGTCTATTTTTTTAAAACATAAAATAATTCATAATATTTGGATAGTATTGTTTTACATTGTGGGTTGATAACATACGAGGAGGGGTTGACAAATAGATTTTATTTATGTATTTTTTTTTTGTTTGTTTTTTAAATGTAGGAGTTAAGACACTCCTTTATATCTCTTATTTGATATATTTTTTTATTGAAAAAAATCAAAATTTTGAAAAATAGATAAGATAAACTGAGGTAACTTTATTAAATTATTATTCATTTATCTCTAAATTTTCATGAGTTAAATGTTAGTCTACGTGTACTCTTTCACCATGCCACAAACTCTACCTGGATCATCTAAGATAACTCATAAAGAAGATGAAAGTAGGGTCGAAATCAACACTTTTGTACTTGCTTTTGATTTCTTGGTTGTAGCTGGCACTGCAAGTTAAGCTAGTGCTAATACTGTACAAAATCAATGCAAAATGAGATTTGTTCCCCAAAAAGAAAACTAATAAATATAGGGTTGAATTTTGTGTTTAATGAAACAATGTGTTTGTTTCAATAAAGCTCAATCATTGAATTTATTTCACCGTGGAGATAATTTAATGGACACTCTAATTACTAACCCATAAATCAAACATTAGACAAGAGTACCCAAAGAGTCATATGATGAATTTTACTCCTCTTTAACCTAATAAACAAAAATGTATGTGCAACATGCACTGTGAAAATATATATATATATATATATATATATATATATATATATATATATATATATTAAATAATATAATCATTAGTTTCATCAGAAATTTTAGATAACAGGTGTTAATATTTTTTACGCAAGCAAAATTTTATAATAATTTCTGGTTAATACTTTTATTCATTTGTTTACTTGTATGTATGGGTATAGAGTGTGAGTAACAACTATAAATACATGATAAAGGTATGGGATATAGATTGAAATTCACATTCATGGATCAATTTTTTTATATATGCATGAGCATGCACTTAATACCTTCCAGCACGTTACCTATTTTAATACCCTAAGTGACGTATATCATGGAGATGATCATTATTAGTTATCTAAAGTGTTTTATGAATAGAACTGACTTTGAATTCCAATCTTTACTAAATGATTATTAAAAATAAAGAGAATATTAGTAGAATACTAGAAACAGCTATTTCATTATCTAAGATCACCCCAACAAAGCCATTAAATTTAAGCAGCAGTTGTTAGTTATTTAATACGCGCGTCATGTATGTGCCATTGCTTTTTCATATTTTATATCTTGAGAGTGGCATGAATTGATGTTGATCAGTCAAATCAACACAATCTTATATTGGCAAGAACAAATCCTTAAAAGATGGCAAAAAAATAGTTGACATCTTTATGGAGTACATATTGCTGTGGAGTAACAAAAGAAATAATGAATACGATTGAAGATACACAAATAAAAAATGGATAAAATGTTTAAGATAGATACAAACAAGTTTCATTTTTATATATTAGTAGTATGAAGATTTTCATATTGCCAATTAAATAGAAAGGTTATCAGTAGTTCTAAATTATTTTATATTTTTATTAATATTCCACTAGTTTTGTATGATAAATAATAATTATTTTTTATATTTAGATACATTAAATGTACTTTTTATTAATACTTTTATTAAATATTTTAAATATTTTTAAGAAAAATTGTTAGATAGAAGAGAGAATTCTTACAACTTTTCTCAAACTACAATATCACTAGAAGATTGATCATCACTACTTGGTGATAAAATGAACCCATAAATAATAGTGTTATACCACAACCTACCACATAACATTAATATGGAGCTTGAACATCGTTCAAATGATCAACTCAACATTTAAGTAATATATGCCGAAATAATTAAAAATTAGAAGAAGCTCAAAACTTTACCATGTTCAATCACATCCATCCTCACTCATTTCAAACAATTTATAATATCTAATTTGGTGTTTTGGTACCGACTATCTCTATTTCACTTAGTTTTCTCAATTATGTATTTTAATACCAAAATATTATGTTCTCATTCAAATGAATATTTGATCAAATGTATTCAATAATTAGATTCCATTCAACTATGCAATTCATTAATTCAATTCTATAGGTCTATTAATAGAATTTTATACACAAATTCTTTGCACTAGGATTTTATTTCAATATTTCTAGTTAACTTTTACCTGGAAGGAACTTGCTACGTAAGAGAAAAAAAAAATCACCTTAAAGTCTATACAATTTAAAGAACTCACAAAAATCTTTAGATAATTTCCAACAACCCAAACTTAGAAACCATAATATAAAATTTCCTATTTCTTGATTGATTAAAAATGTAGAATGTAAAAGCTCGTCCATACAAAAGAATCAAGAAAAAAATTATTGAAATCAATATTCTAATATATAATCTCAAACCTAAATCGTGTGGCAATCTAAACAAAAGAACCCAAACAAATATCTTCAAAATCAAAATAGAAGAATAAACTATAAATATTTTATTTTCTATTTATAATCTTTTTTAAATAACATTTTAAGTCTCATTTCATTTAAATTATTTTCTCCAAAGCTACAGAAACATGCATTACAATATTTATATATTTAATTAATGTTATCTATAGGTTGTGCTATTCGGTCATATCATCATGGTTGTATATAAGAATATACTATAGCATGAAGAACTTTATGGCATAAATATTGTTTTCATGTGTTATATATATTTATGTAAGTTTTATTGTTACGTCTAACTAATGTTGTCTACTTTTCTTATATCCTCCGCACTGTTATATATATGTCATACTGGTATAAAGGAATATTAGTCTCCAACATTTCCAATAGTTTGTGCAAGACTTTAGCAACGTTTAATAATCAATTTGTGATAGTATAATTAGTTTTTATTAGACTTTGGACTCTGTATAACGTATAGTTGCTATACGTTTCAAGGCGTTCAGTTGAATAAATCAAATTTTGGACCAGCTTAGTAGAGATATTATGTTCTATTATTACGGCAAAATCAACTGCAATAATTGAGATATTAATTCAATCCCCTCCCACAAATTGAATTTTGACTTAATCTCTTCATTCAACGAAGGCAACCAACATTGGCAAGCTACAAATTGTATTTGCGAAAAAAAAATGGTTGCTCACATGTGTGAGTTTATTTCAAAAGTCTTTTTTTTATGAAAACTATAATAATTATAATTATATTGGAATTTATGTCAATAAAAAAGTTAGAATTTTTTAGTCATACTAGGTGAAGTCATTACGTGGTGGGTTATGTGAGAAATATACTTTTTAGAAACCTAGGCTTCATTAGAAGAGAATGAAAAAGGGAAAATAAAGTAGTTTATAAGCTAATAGGTGATTATAAACTAGTTGTGAATTGAAAAACTAAAACTTCACAAAGATTAATTGAAAGTTATACAACATGTAACTTTACTTAGATGATTGAGTAAAAATAATAACTTCCATTAAAAATGTTTTGTACACGAATAGTTAGTAACTTTCATTAACTTTTAATATTCTGTACACAATAGTAACTTCCATTAAAACATAGTTTTCAATTAGCATCTGGGTTAAAAGTTAACATGAACAAAAGTTATATTCCTAAGATAGGAGTTGATTGGTTTTAGAGATATGCAGTCATGTTGAATTGTAATATCATGAAGTTAGGAAGTTATAACAGAATCAATAGTTTGCTGGAAAAGGTCAGAAACAAATTCTCCAAATAAAAACAAAAGAATATTTTTATAGTTGGTAGAGTTACCTTAATAAGATCTATCATATCCGTAATGTGTATTTTCATTGTTTAAAGTTTCTAAAATAGTTTGTAAAGAACTCATTAGAATATATCAACAATTTTTGTGGAGTTCAGGTCATGATTAAAAAAATAACTTGGGTTAACTAAAATAAAGTGTGCAAAAATAGAGAGAGTGAAGGTTTAGGCGTCAAGGATATTGATAAGTTTAATAAAACCCTCCTAGACTAGTGGAAATGGAAATTGAGCATAGAGGAAGAAGGATTGTGGATTGATATTATTAACTCAAAGTATGAATCTTGGAGAAGCCTAGACTCTATTGAGAGTAACAAAGGTGAATCTAGATGGTGGAGGGACCTTAGAAGCATTAGTGGGAATAGTGAGGGAGGTAAGTGGTTCAACAAGAATTTGATTTAGAGTGTTGGAAGTGGCAGCAAAATTTATTTATTTTGGAAAGATGTTTGGGTGGGGGAACAACCCTTAAGGTGGCTTGTCTTAGAATATACTCAATTTCTATTGAGAAAAAATCTAAAAAATCAAGACAAGATCAGAACTAGGATTGGAAATTATGTTGGAGAAAGGCATGGTTTAAGTGCATGGTGACTAATTTTTTGGCAGCCTTTCAGAGGTGTGAAATTAATAAGGATAAAGAAGATAGGTGGGAGTGGAAAGGTAATATAGATAAGAAGTATAATGTGAAGTATGCTTATAACATGATTTGAGAAGGGGATGCAGTAGGATGTGAGAATGCATTTCAAATATTATGGAAAATGAAAGGTCAACCATCATCCATATTGTGTAGCTGGAGAGTGTTACATAACAAGTTCTCTACTAAAGACAGACTAATAGAGTTAGGAATTCCTAATGTGAATCCTCTAAGTGTGATGTGCAATATAGGTGAAGAGAATGTTAGTCACATGTTCTTCATGTGTAGATCCGTTTAAAACATTTGGAACTTATGTGATAGTTGGTTTGGGATGAATTATGTACATCATTGTATGCCTAGGGAGCATTTTTTAGGATTTCAGTTCTGTAGGATAAATAGAAAAGGTATTTTAGTGGACAATACTATTTGGATAATTATTGTTTGACATATTTGGAAACAGAGAAATTATATTATTTTTAATAATAAGTTTTCAATAATAAGGTGTTTGTTAGTTAGGAGTTGTTTTCTTGCTATTCAAGTGAAATCTTGGGTAATAGTAAAAGCAAAATATAAGAATGCTACACTTTCTTACTTTGTTTGGTGCATTGACCCTGTGACATGCATTTCAATGTTATTGTGATGTTTATAGAACTTGTATAGAATCTATTATTTTCTGGTACAGGGTATGGTTTGACAACATTCCTTATCTTTGAGCGAAGAATTGTGATAGAAGGAACCAAGATGCTATAACAATACTTTTTGGATCTTTTTGGTATAAACACACTACATGTGTCTTTGTTCTTTGTTATGTTATTCTTCATGTAATTGCAAACTTTATATTTTCTTCAGAAGTGATGGTTTTTTGTGTTTGGATTACAGATTCCCTTTTTCTGTCTAGAATAGGGCATATATCTTTTACATTTGGTATGAGTTTATTTTTTATTTTTTATGTTTTGACTTGCATATACACAGGTTGGGTAACCTTTTTACCCTGTTCATTTTTATTTATTATTGCTGATAAAAAAATGAATAGTTAGTTAAATTAACATTTTGGTGGGATTAAATGTAAATACACATAAGAAAACATGTTTTCATTCTTAAATTTAGTTTTTTCCCCTTGATTTTGAATTTGACGACATCAATTATTAAATATATTTAATCTCTAATTATTACTAACTTTCTTAAAAACTTTAACCAACAATTCACTAAACTTTTTTCCTTTTCTTACTTTTGCAAGTAACGACACGCATAATTATAACGTATTATTATACTACTAGGATAATAGGATAAAACTATACATTTAAACAATAACCACTAATCTGTAATGTACTATATAAGTATATATAAATTTAAAAGTCTTTGAAAGATTAAATAATCTATAAACACCTAATTTAATAAATCTAACTATCCAAAAATCGATATGCTTCCACTATTACCCGTAATAAAGTTTGTTAACGTACTAAATATGATTATCACATTAAATACATACAAACATATAAAGAATAGCTAACAAAATTAAAATATAATATCACGATACTATCAATATCATAGATATGAATGCAAATAAACCCAAATTTAGTTAGATATCATACATGATTAAATATGAGACATTATTTTAAAGACTTTAAAAAGCATGATAAATAAGCCTTACTAGAAGATAACACCTAATACATCTTGAACCCATCATATTTTAGTTAACCTATATTTTCAATATCAAAGTTACACAAAAACATATACTACCATATACTACCATATCATGTGTATATATGCTAACAAGCTAGATGTTAGTCTTCTTGAATCTCTCATTACTTAAAATCTAATTTATGTAACTAGATAAAACTAAAGTTGGATTATCTAGGTTGATGCGAGTTTTATGTTTATTTCATTATCCAAGATCACTCATCTAAGGTCAAATCTTATATACACATATATTAATCACATATACATGTATGAATTCTTATAAGATCCATCACCCCTTATAAGATCCATCACCCATCAAGTCATTCAAAAACCTTATAAGATCCATCACCCATCAAGTCATTCAAAAACACTGGTGGGTTTACATAGGATATTTAACACTCTTAACATTTATTAACATACTTGCTTAAATGCAGGTCACATAAATTTATGTTGCACAAATTCTCCAACATAAAAGTAAATTTATTAGTAAATAATCAATAAACACCTAATTTAATAAATCTAACTACAAAAGTTTTTCAATTTATCTACAAATTATATATGGATACAACTTGATTAGTAAATTTAGCATTATTTATAAAATTTATCTACAAATCTAAGCTCGTAGATAATTATCAGTGGATATATATATATATATATATATATATATATATATATATATATAAATAATTAATTATATATAAATATTTTTATATATATAATTAATATTATTATTAATTAATTACCTATAAATTTTTCCATAAGTATAATTAATATTATTATTACTAATGTTTAATCTTAGTAATATGATTAGTAGTAATACTATTGTGAATATGAATACTAATGTTATTATTAACATATAATAATATTATTATATTATTATTGATATTATATTGTTAATATTATTATTATTATTAATATATTCAATATTATGATTAATATTGTTATAATTATTATTGTTAATATTATATTTAATATTATTAATATTACTATTATTATTATATTTAATATTATTAATAATATTATTAATATTTTTATTATTTTTTTAATATTTATTTATATTATTCTTACTAATAATAATAAAAATATACCCATAATAATAATAATCATAATAAAAATAATAATAATTAAAATATAATTCTGATTGGTTCACTTAAAATTAAAACAATAATTTTTAAAATGAAAAGTCCATTTTTTAGAATTTTTAATATATTTTAACAAACGCGATATATACAAATTAAGACTGTATAGTTAACAATTAAAAACTCTAAATAATGCAAAAATATAATAAATTAGTTTTCTTTGATTTAATACGTGTACAGATTAATTTCTGCATATTTATAAACAGTACAAAAATCTCTCATTACAAATCTATCAATTCTTCTATAAAATAAAAGATAGTGACTTAGAATTATCAAATGTGATAACCATTTAGATATAACCATCTTTAATCTCTTAATTCATTTAGATCTTATATTCGATAATTAGTTTCCACCTCTTCAATAACACTAAAAAATTCGATCGATGTTTTAAATACAACTAGCACTATAAGAAAAAAGCTATTTAGAAACCAATATTTAGTTACCAATTAAAATGGTTGTTAATTGTGACCAAAATAGTCACCAAATTAAATTTTGGTTGCTAAATAACTACAAAATAGAAGTAATAATTGAATTTAGTGACTAATTAAGTCAAATAATTGGTATCTAACATTAGCTACCAAAGTTTTAGTAACCTATGTCGTTAGATTCTAAATTGGTATCTAATTAAGTTAGAGACTAATTTAGAATCTAATGATATAAGTCACTAAAACCTTGGTAGCTAATGTTAGATACCAATTATTTGACTTAATTGGTCACTACATTCAATCATTACTTCTATTTTGTAGTTATTTAGCAACCAAAATTAATTTAGTAACTATTTTGATCACAATTAGTAATCATTTCCTTTGGTAGCTAAAAATTGGTCTCTAAGTGTAGAATATATTGTTTGAATATATTACTTTGACTCTTAAATTGTTTCAATTTTTAAACTTGATTTTAAATGAAATCAATTTCTACTAAATTTTGTTAAATTGATATAATTTATGTTTGTATATATTAATTATAATTAAAAGCAAGTTAATAGCAAAATTTAGTGTTAGTTTTTTTTTTTTTATCAAAGATAACGTTATCTATTTTCATTTTAACTTGAAAAGTAAGCATATCCAAAATTATAAAGTGAAACTAAATATAAAAGTATTTACCTAAAATCTCATTTTAGTTCAATGTGAATGGGAATAGTTTATAACGTGAATTAAGTATGAATATAAAGCATCCTTCAATGCTAAAAGCCGTTATGAAAAGTTTTTTTGCTCATTTTTATTTATCTCTTTTTTTTTATAATATAGGAATATAACTTGTTTGATCATAGTGTCGTATAAAAATAAGGGGAGGAAGTAAGATCAAATTTTGAGGACAAATGGTCAATACAAGCATCTCTTTGTAATAGATTGTTTAGATTAAATACTAGTTCAAATTAAAAGGAAAAAACAATAGAGGAGAACTGGAATCATGGAATAATAACAATTGGGACTTGGAGTGGAATCTGAATTGGATGAGAGACAAAGTTGTCTGAGAATGAGTCCAAAAGCAACAATTTATACTAGCCATAATAGGATGTCTTTTCAACAGAGAACGTGAGGGTACCTGGATTTGGAAATTTATATAATAAAGGTATTGTTGGATAGAGTACAATCTAATCTAACAGAGTGTTGTACGAGAAGTTAAAAATATAAATTAATCTAACTATACAATTATACATAAATAGTTAAACATAAAACATTTTTAAGTACAAGCCATTCTAAAAGTTACTGAAGTATTATTATCTCATAATTAATTTAATGTTTGAAATTCATTTCTCCCATCCGGAATTATACTGAACCTACGTGAACTTTAATTATTCCATACCAGGTTTAACTTTTGAAAGGTTGAAAATATGCAAAAATTAGTAAGTAGTGCATGAAAACATTGAACCATGTAGAATCCAAAGCATGAAGCATCATCAATTGCGAAACAGCAACCTCCACTATGTTACATGGAAAACGACAATAATAGTGTAACCGTAAATTAGTGAATAAAAATTATTGAAAATTGAAGTTGCTATAGCTAGATGCCAGTTACTAGGTGCTAGGTGCATAATATTTATCTCTTTGAAGATTGTGAAATTATTATAATACTTGGGCAAAAGTAATGCTAAAATACTGGCTTATAGAAAAAAATAATGCTATAACACTGATCACAATGAGTTTACGTGAGATTAAGGTTTACGTCTCGTCAGAAGTGCCAAACCCAAACGGCAAACATCACATCACTTTTCCATCTCCAACTCCAACAACGTAAGAAAATGAGAGGGAATATGAATATCTCAAAATCATTTTCTTTCTTCATATTCCTTTCATTATTCTATTTTCATTTTACTTTGGTACAATGTGACATCACCCGCTGCGTGGTTTCAGGCTTCCAGCAAACATTCTAGGGTCTTTTCCTACGTGTGGCAGAGTACCACAAAGCAAAATTTTATTAAAATAGAGTTGGTATCAGATTTCATCTGTAAGTACCACTTTTCTTAACTTTTAATACAATTTTACGCCAACTTTCATATTTTTTTTCATGGAAACTGTTCTATCAACAAATTTAATTTATAATTAACTAAAATAATATTATTAAAATCAATTATCATATTTGAATAATTATTTCAGTTGAAATTCAGTTGTTTTATCACCTTTTTATTATTAAAAAAAAGTTTCAATGAAAAAAAGAAAAATATATCATATTAAATAAACCTTAGTCTTTAAGTCTTTAATATTATAAACTTTTGTACTTATAAAAAATAAATTATTATTTTTTCTAACAATTATAAAAAAAATATGATACATTATATATGTCAACGGATTAAAAATTTTCAGTTTTTAAAATTTCAATTAATGTGAAATAATTTCTAAAAATCTAAAACTTTTTAAAATTTTTAAAATTGTAAATTAATTTCTAAATATTTTATGATAATTATAAATTAGTTTTTAATTAATTTTTATTATTTATAATTTAACTATAAGATTGAGTTAATTTGACTCGACGCAATTTAATTTAACTAATTTTTTCTTGACTTTAACCTTACACGTGTTTAGACGAATTCAATTCAGCCTCACTTGATTCAATTGATTCGATAAAGTTTGACTTGATCTAATTTATCTTTATTTAAATTAAGTTAGACTAATTTAACATGAATTCATTTGGGTGTAACTAAAATTGACTTTAATTCAACTCAATTCGGTTTTATTTTAATATAAGCCAAAACCAACTCATTTTCACATGACTTAGTCCCACCTGACCTAATTTAGGTATTGCCTAACCCAATTTGCTTAAGTCTAGCTTGAACCAGCCTAACTTGGGTTCGGTCTTAGCCAACCTTACATGAGTTAGGCCTAACAAGACCCCACCTTTGTTGATTGGAGTCGAACTTGATCTTGACCAACTTGACTTAATATTAGTTTTGCTTGACTCGTTCTAACTAAATCTAGGCCTGACATAACATTATTCGATGTGGATCTAACATGAGTTGCGTCTCAACCTAACATTACAAGAAAAAGTGATTTAAACACCAATTTTAGCTACCAAATAAAATAGTTGCTAATATGACAAAAATAACAACTAAATTAAGTTTTAGTTGCTAAATAACTACAAAATAAAAGTAGTAATTGAATTTAGTGACCGATTAAGTAAAGATAATTGATATATAATATTAGCTACTAAGATTTTAGTCACTTATACCATTAGATTCTAAATTGTTATCTAATTAATTTAGAGACTAATTTAGAATCTAATGGTATAAATGGCTTAAACCTTGGTAGCTAATATTAGATAGCAATTATCTTTACTTAATCGGTCACTAAATTCAATTACTACTTTTATTTTGTAGTTATTTAGCAACCAAAACCTAGTTTGGTAATTATTTTGGTCACAATTAACAATCATTTTATTTGATAGCTAAAATTGGTGTCTAGATAGCTTTTTTCTTGTAGTGTGGCTTGACAAACACCAATCTGAACTTGGACTAATCAAGGCTTAGCTCAACTCGACCGAATGTGACTTTGGATTGACTCATCATGATGTAGGCCCTAACTTAAACCCAACCCAAATTGGTATAACTTGGACTGACCAAATCTAGACCCAATTTGACTTACTTAACATTGTCCTGACTCGACCTAACTTATACTCATCTTGACTTAACTCAATTTAAGTATGACCTAACTTTACTGATACGAGTTTAATCTGAAATGACCTCACGTGAAATAAGCTTATCTATTTGACCTGACTTAGCGAAAACTAAACTTGACCTAACCTAACTTACAACCCCATAACCGACTTGATTGGACACAACTCAATTAAGCTTAACTATAGACCGTTTTTTTTTAATTGATTTGAACTTAATTCAATTTAACCTAACCTAAATCCGTCTCAAGATTAAAGTGGTTTTAATTATGATAACTTAACTTAAGGTCAATCTTACCCTGTCTATAATAATTTGAATCTGGATTTGGACGGAATAAATATTTCTTTATTGCATAAAGATTTTTTCTAAGTAAATATTTTTTTCGTTTTCATTTTCAAATAAGATTTTTTTTACTTTAAAAAATGACCCCCTTACCATAGGCCTCATGTGAACACCTTTTACTTGTAAATTTTTTCTTATGGGAATCTTTTTTGGTTCCCTAGGCATTTTCGGCCCTAGCCCATATAATTAGGACAAATTCTTTTGGACTAATCTAAATTGACAAGTTTAAATAAGTTTTTTTTTAAAACCTCGATCCGGCCGTCAAATCAAGTTAGATTCTAATAAATTCAAGTCTAGTAGTGTATGAAGACAAAGTTATTCTAAAATTGTCTTTTTACCAGTTAGCATGCGTATTAATCTCTAAGATAAACTTTTAATCTTCATAATTAGAAATCATTTATGAATTAGTTAGATAATTGAATAACTTGGTTAAATTTAAATTTTTAGTTGAGTATAGTATCATAATCCTTTGTATGAATTGGTTTATGACTCAGCGATATAATTCTTTTAGTGAGTTCCCCTAAAAACCTAACAAGTACGGATGTATCAATTGTTTAGATAATTCAAAAAAGAAATATAATTAAACTGGTTTGATACAAATTATAAACTATTTTCTTAAATCACCCTAAACAATTTATTTAAATAAGCTAAAAATAGTTTATGAATATACCATAAATTACATACACGCTACAACTTATATACACGCTGTCTTATATACGTGAAAATATATTTTTTGTGATTTACAGTTTTTTCTTTATCAATTTGAGATGAAAGGTTCATGATGTGCTGTTTATCTTATCTAGCATTGTTCGGATATTATCATTTGATAAATCTTGTATGTTGACGTATATGATTTGATAACCATTTTGCTCTCACTCACTCGTATTTTCAATTTCAACCATATTATGTATCACACGTTTAAGGTTGTTATGAAGTTTTCATAGAAACATAAAAACATGTTTTGAAAAACTTATATTTGTTTATCATCCTAAAAAAATGAGATATTATATATTGGAACATAAGAAAATAAATAAATACTTTCAATCAATTTTTATTAAAACAAACAAATGACTAAGTTTTTTTCTCTCTCGAAACAATGGGTTATATGCATCGTTTTATGAAGTACAATAACGACATAATTCATATGTACTATATTTATTTGTATATATATTTACATCTCATGACTACGTATTTTCTAGCGTGTGTGTACATATATACCAAAAATTATAAAAAAAATAAAAATCAACAGCCTATTATCTTAAGAAAACATACTATGAGAAATATAATAACATTGTAGAATTCTAAAAACTAAAATAAAATTATGCTTATTGCAATAAGAGACTTGATTTGAGATAAAAAAGAAATAATTAATGTAATTTTAATATTTTTATTATACATAATTTTAATATATTAAAAAGTGTTAAAGAAAAGTTCTGTACTCAGGTTTATTATTTTAGTCTGAATGAGAGGTTAAAATTCTTCTTTAGAGCATCGACAAGTGACATTGACGTTCGAAGACAGAATATATATATATTGTGTGTGTGGGGTTGCAAGAACCCTAATCTTTTGATAATTTTGATCAAAGGAAAAAGATTATATGAAGTGGGGTGGAGCACTTCGGTGGCTGGCTTTTGAGTCTGGAGGTGGTGATTGTATTGCTACGCTACCAACTAATTTGGGTAAAACAAAGCTGGGTTTTGGATCTGCCAATACCATATGCCAAGTCGGGATAAGACCTTTACTCCTTTTACTTTCAGAAAAGAAAGATACGGTTTATTTATTAATTTTTTATTTTTGGATAAGTTACATTAATGAGAGGCCATCATAAAACTTGAGTAGGTTACTGTTTGACAAATTGGCTCCACTGAAATAAAATATGCGTCAGAGTCATCATATACCCTGCAAAAGGATAAGTATTGAATATGATGTGCATCTGAAGTTGATGTCATGGAGAACAATGTTTGAGCCTTATGCTTCAATCATAATATAATTAGAAAATGATGTAAGATTTGGCCATTGCATGATTTCTATCTGCCAAAGCAATCTTTTGGATAACTATCAAAATAGCAAATCTGTACACTTTACAAAAAGTTACTCACACTTGTAAAGTTTGCTGTGGCAATTACATAATGCCATGAAAATGAAACTTTTTTTTTTTTTTTTTTGCAAAATGAGAAAATGAGATTCAATGTATGTAGAGAGGTAGGTTGTTTTAGATCTTTCAACTTTCATTATTTAAATTTTTATTTTAAATACTGATTTTAACAATTTCTAATCTAAAATTTTGTCATTCTGTAATTGGTTTGAAATGTGGAGGTATTTATTTACTTTTACTCCCTTCAAATATTTTGAGGCAATACTGAAAACGCGTAAGATTTACAGAATAAAGGTAAAATAAATAAATTAAGAATGACTAGATCTTAACAATATCATATTGTCAAAAACAAAAAGAAAATGTTTTAAAGTAAAATTATTTTTAATATTTTATCTTCAATAATAATATGCATATTTCAAAATGACAAACTGATAGTTAAAACCTAAGTGTATTTTGTTGAGGAAGAAAAAATATATTTTATTTGTTTAATGATACTCATTTCTTATTATGAACGGGACTTTATTAACATTTCTTTTATATAGAAAATTAATTGAAGCATTTATGTATTTAAATATTTTTAAGGTTAGATAATATTTTACAGTTATAAATTAAGTCAACATATACAACTGACTACACATTTAACTGTTGTTATAATATTTGAAGTTGATTTTAGGGTAAAGTTTCTTTTTTCTAACCAACAATAAATCATATGGAGCATATGTCGATGTAATTTAGAGCAGGGGTTGTTTAGAAGCAGAAGATTAATCACTATCATTAATTTTATGTTTCTTTTATTAATTTTTTAAAATTTTTAGAATTTTTTCAAACAAGATAGGATGTCCAAATCTTTATATCCAAATCTTTAGCAAATATTGTATTTTAGTATAAGTAGTCAATGAAATAATTTTAGACATATAAATATTGATTCATTTTATTTGTAAACTTAAATAAAGGATTATTTTTTGCTCTCATCTATATTAAAATCAAGTAAAAAATAGATATTTACAAAAATCTTTTTCATTATTGTCTTCAATTTCATTAACAAGTTAAAAAGTATAATTATATAATTATTTAATTTATTTATTTTCTCTTTAATTTATTAATATGTTTGATATTATATATAATATATTTATAAAAATATTAATTCAATGAATTATTTTATTTATTTGTGTGGTGATATTTTTTCCTGTGATCTATTATTATTTCTTAACCTATCATTATTCCAACATATGATATAATATAGACTTTATTTTATGAAGGGAATTCTATTTTTACTCACTTTCTCTTCATATATTTAAGTAGGAGTTTTTTTTTTTTTTTTTTTTTTTTTTTTTTTTTTTTTTTTTTTTTTTTTTTTTTTTTTTTTTTTTTTTTTTTTTTTTTTTTTTTTTTT
>Ga0209700_106874_pt1 | contig 16920 bp, 7 predicted proteins | sample SiratroredBW_FD_187528 | JGI IMG/M metagenome (GOLD analysis project Ga0209700, IMG submission 187528) | Root nodule microbial communities of legume samples collected from California, USA - Siratro red BW (SPAdes) (version 2) | ecosystem: Host-associated > Plants > Roots > Nodule | place: USA...
ATATATATATATATATATATATATATATATATATATATATATATATATATATATATATATATATATATATATATATATTTTGTTTTATTGTTGACAAAAAATTGTAGGTAATGGACACACGATGAATTTCTATCTAATGAGACATACAATAATATATATATATATATATATATTGTCTTTACCCAGCCGTTATTGTTTATAAAAGAATTATGGCTAGCTTTTATCGACAAAAAAAGTCTTAATATTGAAGTTTATCAGCACAAAAACATTGATTTTTTATATATGTTTGGTTCTAATTAAGAGTTCAAACTGGCAAAATAATATATTGGTTCCTAACTGAACTTTCAATTACAATATGCATATGATTACGCTGATAAGATGAATTTGAAAATTGACTAAGCTATTAAAGATTTATGATTAAAATAAGATAACAAATTATGAGCTAAAATTAAACTTATGAATTGTGCAGATTAAAATCAAAATTTAAATTTGACAGGTACACATAACCTTTTTAATTTAACAGAGACTCAAATTAAACCTTGAAAATATTGAAGAACGAAAAAAATACACATGTGAATGTCATAAATAAAGCTCATACAGCCGCATGCCACGTCGTACTGATCGAGCATCGCCGTGAAAGATTTGATAATTATAGTTTAATGTAAGAAATTTTTAAAATGGAGATCCAAAAGTCAAAAAATATTTTAAAATTATTTTAATTCCATGAGTGACAAATTTTATAAAAAATTCAAATGTACTTCTGAAATATACTTCTGAAATCAACACGCTATGGCTATGGTCAAAGTCAAGCAATAGTTAACAATGATATCAAAGAATGTGAGGTTTCGCAGAAAATGATAAGCAAAGTGGTGAGAGTAAGTTAGGTGTGATGCCAACGGTTTCAAAGTCAGCCATTTACGTTTCATTCGGAATCATTATGAATCCACTTGCCCAATTGACTTTGTCCTTATCCTCAGTAAACGATGAGAATTGGAGTGCATGTTCATCATTCTTATGTTATAAAAAGCTCAAAAACTGCACCTAAATTATTCTCAGAAACAAGGTTTTGAGACACTTTGAAAATGCCTGAGATGGTGAATACCACACCCTCCAATTCCTCCAAAGCTTCTTCAACAACAACTGTGCTTCTCCTTATGAGGCTCTTAACTTTTGTGTTCCTTCTCATTGCACTCATTCTCATTGCCATAGTCAAGCAAACTGATGCTGACACTGGTGAGCAAATCAAGTTTAGTGATGTCTATGCTTATAGGTAAGCATGCATTATACTACACTTTATAACACACACTTCTAATCTATGTATCAAGAGTACATACCATTTTGATATGAACATCAAAATATATAAACTTTTATAATATATGTAATATAAGTGTTATACGCGTGTCAGTATCTCGTATTACAAAGTACGGATATTAATTGATACAGACACGAATACGACACGAATACATATAAATATCTGTAATATCTAAAATATAGGACACGGGAATACGAATCTATATATTACATTATTATAAATTATATAAATTGATAATCAATATTTATGTATTAAAAAATTATCTATGAATAGGTTAGCCAAATATAACAAAAATGAATCTAATTCATTTATCTAAAATCTAAAAAGTTAAATAAAACATTCATAATCTAAATATTTTTTATTATATACAGGATTTATTTCTTATCTGTGTAATAAGTTTATAAGTTTTTAGAAAATCATTGTATTAGTTTCTTTTAAAATTGTGTTAAAATCATATTAGAATTATCATATACTTAAACAAATGTCTTTTGAATTACACACTTCATCTATACGTGTCATACTCATGCGTGTTAGTGTTCAATATGTATCAGACACAAAACACGTATCTTAAAAACGAGTGTTTGAACGTCATAGGTCTGATACGTGTATCATACACTAACACACATGTTCGAGCTTAATAATGTTATATAATCGCCATGCAATGGGAGAAAGATTTTTACCTGAAGCTAGTTATACTAAGGATTGATTTTCAAGTATTAATTTACAAAGGGTAGCAAGTGTACCAAATTTTTGTTTTCTATTTTTTTTATATAGATGCAGATATATTAGAGTTGTATTTCATATATACAAAAAATGATTTCTTTTTCTGCCTGTTTTGTAATGCAGATATATGATATCGACTATAATCATTGGATTTGCGTATAACCTGCTGCAAATGGCGTTCTCAATCTTCACTGTGGTATCAGGAAACCGTGTATTAAGTGGTGATGGTGGCTATTTGTTTGATTTCTTTGGTGACAAGGTATATATCATGTCATAACAGATTATACATCTTAATCAAGCTTTTGCAGTAATTAGTACAGACTAATAATACATTGTGATTTCTGTTGTTAATTTGTATGGACAGATCATATCATACTTCATGATTTCGGGTTCAGCTGCTGGATTTGGTTTGACCATAGAGTTGGGTAGAGGTGTACCCTCCAACTCTTTTACTGACAAGGCAAACGCTTCAGCAAGCCTTCTTCTCATTGCGTTTTTGTTCACTGCCATAGCATCAACTTTCACTTCCTTTGCTTTGCCAAAGAAACCTAATTGATGCACAGATTTAGTGATATCTTCATGGATTATAAATTTGTAATTCTTTCTTGTTTCCTTCTCAACTTAATCAGGTTTAGTTCAATTCAGTTTCCTTTTGTGGCAAAAAAATTGCCACTAAATTGTCATGGATTAGTTTGTACCTTGTTTATCTCTGTTCTGTACTTTTCCTTCCAATATATGAAGCAGAATTGTACTTGTTTTGATTTTCTAGCATTTATAGAATGTGTTTGTCTTGTTCTGTAAGTTAAATCTATAATAAATAAATACATTAATAATGAATAATTTAAAACAAAAAAATAGCAATAAATAAAATACCTAGGAGACATTTTGTCTCAAATAAGTTGAAGCAATAGTAATAATATTAATTAAAATTTATTAAAAATATAAAATTATGAATAGTTGAAACAGTTATCATCCAAATAAGAAATAGAATATTACAACAACAAAAAATAGAACTAGAAGAAATTAATTTTAATTTTTAATTAATAATAACGTATATTAGAGAAAATAATAATAAGAGAGGGTCTCTGGTAGACGTTTGTCTTCTACAAACACCTTATATTGACACGAGAGAGAGAGAGCTTGGCACGCACCACACGCGCCACTGTCGCGAATTAGTCTCCGACGCCGCCAGGAGTAACTGAATCGAACCGGTAGTTAGAGAAAGCGACGAAGGAGTTGGTGAATTGATGCGATGGTGAAAAAGCATGTGCGTTAGGGTTTGCGTTTTGCGTTCAAATTCCTAACACTCTTTCAGTTTGCGGAAGCGACGAGAGTAGCGTGCGTTTGAAGATGAGCATTGTTCCGAAAGAGACGATCGAAGTTATCGCGCAGAGCATAGGGATAAACACTTTGTCTCCAGATGTCGCTCTCGCCGTCGCTCCCGATGTCGAATACCGCATGCGCCAGATTATGCAGGTCTCCTTCGCTCTTTTCCTTTTTGCAGTTATCAACTCTTTTGAGTGTGCTTCGATTTGTAGTTTCGTTAGTTTTAAGCGATTGAACGAGTGTTGTGTTGACTTAACTCCTAACTCTTGACACTGTTTGTGCAAACGGCAGGAGGCAATTAAGTGCATGCGGCATTCTAAGAGAACCGTTCTCACCGCGGATGATGTTGATGTTGCACTGAACTTGAAGAATGTTGAAGTAAGTATGCGTCTTAATTGATTGAATTTTGGACTGCCAATGGAAAAGTGTTTGAGTGGTTCCTTTAGTTTTGAGGAACGTTTGAGTTTGTTTCGATCACGTGAATCAAATATGTCCTTGTTATCTTTAAATGCAGAGCCCCACAAGTACAAGCTGTATATCAGTTTTCCGTTTTTGTTTTATTTTCAGTGGTTCTTCATATACATTGGTTAGATTAGATAATTATTGGTTTATTATTCCATATATATATATATGTGTGTGTGTGTGTGTGTGTGTGTGTATGTATTAAATACAAGGTGTGTGATTATTTAATTGTCCGACACCTCTGGCCAAAAAATGCTTTATTATGGGTATTTTGATATGTGCAAAGATAAGTTCGTAGCAAATTGATCTTCATTGTTCAAACTGTTCAGTAGTGTAATCAAAAGTTGAGGAAAGATATCATATAACTAGCTTCATTTATAGTCGAACTGAGAATTTGGCTATGCATTGTGAGTAGTGAGGATTATAATTCTACTGGTTTTTGCTATTTCCAATTGGAAGATGCATATTAGAACTACCTTGTGGAGACTTTTGTGAATTTCTTTTCATTGTGAGAAAAAAAAGTACAGTTCTTGTATCCAATCTCATTATCGTTAGTTTTCCCCTTTGTGACAGCCAATATATGGATTTGCATCTGGTGGTCCTTTGCGGTTCAAAAGAGCTGTTGGACACAGAGACTTGTTTTATATTGATGACAAGGATGTCGATTTAAAAGATGTAAGCGTATACTCAATCATTTTCATTGACTCACTTCAATTGGTTTTAAATCTATGCATCTCCTCGTTAAAATTATAGCTTCTGTTAATCATAGGTTATTGAAGCTTCTTTACCAAAAGCGCCTCTTGATACTGCAGTTACATGCCACTGGCTTGCCATTGAAGGTGTGCAACCTGCTATTCCAGAAAATGCTCCTATAGAAGGTAGCTCTCTCACCTTGAGTTCTACCAGTATTCTTTGTCTCACATGAAAGATTCATGGTACAATAATATGGAAACTAGGTTGTACATTAACTAAAATTTAGCTGGATGTAATGAGGAATCCTTGGATGTATGATTTGTTTGAATTTAGCTTGTCGTTTTGACTTACTCTGGTTCATGATATCAAGAATTTTTTCTTGAGTCAGTGTTTAGATTGCGAGAGGTCTTATTTAAGTGAGTCACTGTAGCATGGTCATCTTTGTGGGTCTAAAATATGTGGAAAACATCCTTATTGATAAATCATCAGCATCTTCATGCACACTAAATCACTATAAATTAGAAACGGAAGACTAGAAGAAGTATACAAATCCAATTAAATATGCCGGTTTTCTGATATATTTAGTTATATGTGTGTGTGCACACCCATAGAATCATGTGTATATATATATATATTTTGCTCCCTATAATTGTGGAGATGTACATCATGCAAACAAAATAAACAGGAACTTTGGCGGCTAATGCTTCAAGATCTATTATTTGTAAATTCTTCCAATGTACCTGCAACTTATACCCTCATACCCCTTTTAAAAATGTTTATTTACGTATTATTTTATTTGCAGTAATTTCAGCTCCTTCTGATAACAAAAAGCATGAGCACAAAGATGATGATCTTCCAGTTGACATCAAATTGCCTGTTAAGCATGTATTATCCAGAGAGCTTCAGGTATTAAAATTCTTAAGCCAGAGCTATCTTGTTTCACATATCGTGGTTCATTTTCATTAGTTTTATTGTTTCTTGCAGCTGTATTTTGACAAAGTTACTGAGCTTACTTTGAGTGAGTCTGATTCAGCTCTCTTTAAGGAAGCATTAGTAAGTTTGGCTACTGATTCAGGACTTCATCCACTAGTTCCTTATTTCACATGCTTTATAGCTGATGAGGTATATTGTCCTTTTATGATGTTAGTGGATAAAAATAGAAATTTCACCTTATTGTAGCTCATTACAACTTCGTGCTTCTTATTTCTTGTCAGGTTTCCCGTGGTTTGAATAATTTTCCTCTTCTATTTGCTTTGATGAGAGTTGTTAGTAGACTTCTGCTAAACCCTCACATCCATATTGAACCTTATGTAAGTTCACCTCTTATTGATTTAGTATATCTGTTTATATTCTTGCTGACAAAGTATGATCATTGTTTAAGCAACGTAGTATTGTTAATATTCACATAAATATTGGCTGTTTCATCTTTTTCTATTTGGAATTCTGTTGTCTACATTGAACTGTGAGAACATTCTGAGATATTTAAGTTGATTTGTCATTTGTTGCTTGTCCATAAAGATGGCACTGAAAACACTTGGCCGGTTGGCCCCATAAAAAATTGAAAGCAAATAAAAAAATGTGCTTACCGTTGTACTTTCTTGTGGCCTGCTATGTAGGCTGCTCCATCAGATTCAAAGGTCAGGCTTGGGTTCTGTTTTAGTATGGTCTTTTTCTGGCAGATAGCAATGGTTTAGGTAGGCAGTCCAGGCCATTTGCTAGTACTTAATGGCTTTTATTATCTCATAAGGTGGTTTCCATGTTTATTTAATAATGTGTAGAATATATTGCTTGAATGATTATGGAGTGTTGTAAAATGAAAGTAGCATAAATAACTAGAAAAGTCTTTCCATGTAGGTGGATTTAGCTACATGGATCAAACACCACCGTGTTTTCAGAAAAGCAATTTAGTTATTACTTTGTTCGCTTGAACGAGTTAATGTGAAGTCTTTTCTTACCTCTTTTCTTTCTGTTTGTGCATGCTTCAGCTACACCAGTTGATGCCATCTGTTGTGACCTGCCTCGTTGCTAAAAGGTTGGGCAGTAGGTTGGCAGACAACCACTGGGAACTTAGAGACTTTACGGCTAACCTGGTTGCCTCAATATGCAAAAGGTGAGATATACCCTATCTGTTCTGTTGTTTGTTTTGCATATATGGAAACAAGCAATTTTCTATATTTATTGGTATGTGTACCTCCATGCTCGGATAGTGCAGTATGGTATCCCATTTATTTGTTGGTTGTTGCAATTTGTTCATGTCTTTTTATTTCATAGTAGCAAAAATAAAGAATACTAAATTTATTGTGTATTTCCTTTCGAATTCACCTATGTTTTTAGAGATCCAGTTCAAGGACACACTTCAAATTTATTGTGTATCAAAGCTTATGCCTTTGGTTGATTTATCAAACAACTTCCTGGCATAGTCATTGGCCTTTGAAGATGTAGAATTTGGTTCAAACTGTTGAGTCATTGAATTCTAAGCTAGAAAGTCTAGTTGTGTTTGATGACTTTAGGTATCATATCTTTGTTTGGAATTATTGTGTGGCTTATTTGCTGGCCTTTTATTGATTTCATTGCTTTTTTTCTTACATTAACATCTTGTTTCATGCAGGTTTGGACATGTCTACAGTAATCTCCAGTCTCGGTTGACCAAAACATTGCTGAATGCATTCTTGGATCCTAAGAAGGCAATGACGCAACACTATGGTGCGATTCAGGGGTTAGGAGCACTGGGACCCAACGTGGTATGTGTCTCTCCCATGTTCTTGGTGATTGTGGAGTTGGTCAAAGGCCAAAAATTGGGCAAATACTTTTGTCGGTTAAGATGATAACTTCCCATGCAATGACTATATATGCTTGTCATCATCTTATCTTTAGGTTTCCGTGTTTAATGTGGAAAGAACATTCTATTTCCTTATAAATTCAATAGTGACTGATTTAGAACTTTAAGGTTTAAATGACTAATTCAAAAAGAACCTTGTATGGTATATAATGTGTTTCTTAGTTTAACTCAAGATAGGTTTGATGCTTACATATGAGGCTGTGATATGTTTTTGATGTTTCTCATTGCTTTGGAAATAGGTTCGCCTTCTTTTGCTGCCAAACCTTGAGATATATATGCGACTTCTCGAACCAGAGATGCTTCTTGAGAAGCAGAAAAATGAAATGAAAAGGCATGAAGCTTGGCGTGTTTATGGAGCCTTGCTGGTAAGATATGCTGTCACATACAGCCACTTGCTAATAAAATATAGGTGCTTTTACAACTGAAAAATGTCAGTCTCAGGATAACATGGTCGTTCTAATAATTGTATGTAATTTATCATTCAGCGTGCTGCAGGTCAGTGTATATACGATCGACTAAAGATGTTCCCAACTATTCCAACTCCTTCTCTTCATGCTGTCTGGAAGACTAATGCAAAAGTTCTGACTTCATCTCGTGAGTATTTTCCTTGTTTCCCTAGAAAATGCTGGTCACTAGTTCATGAAATATCTACTATAATCTTTTTAAGCCTGCTCATGGGAGGGAAGAAACTTTTTCGTTGGCGCATTTAGTATAAGGGAAACAAATATGTATAATACCCACAAAAGAAAGAGATCTAACTACGTCAGGGTTGAAGCAATAGTTAATTGTGCTTATAATTAGTCTCTACTAAATTATACAGGCACATAGTATAGACATATAAATTTGATTTAAGTTCAAATCTCAAAAATTCATGTATGGGGGATTATAATTGAAATTTAGAAATGCAACTGTTAAATTAAAACGAATTGCTTCATTAGGTAAATAATCAATTTTTGTTAGAATATATGAAAATATCGTATCATTATTATCTTCAACTTACTTTTCTTCTATTGCTGACCAAAAAAAATATTTCCTTTTCTTTTCCTGACTGTTTCTGTATATTAGCTGGGATTATCAATAATTATTGTAACTGTATAATGGGGTTTCTTCCATTTGGTCTACACAAATTGTTTTCCTATTTTACCCTTAACAATATTTTAAAGTCACAATACAAACTTCACAATGAAGGACACCTATGTAAAAAAATGAAAAGAACAAAAACGAAATTAAAACATTGTGGAGCAAAAGAAAGGAAACAAAAAAGAAAGTAACGGACACCTAGATTAAAAGAAAAGTTATTGCCCATTTTTTAGGTACAATTAAGATTTAAGCGTTTAGAATGTTTGCTTCTATATAATTAAACTTTTTTATTAGAACATAACTTAAATTCAATGTACAATAAATAATATATTTAATTATCTTATTTTTCATATAATAAAAAAATCACATAATATATATATATATATATATATATATATATATATATATATATATATATATATATATATATATATATATATATTTATAAGATGGTGTAATAAAAATTGCAGACTTATAGGCGCGATTAATAATCATAAATAGGATAAATGTGGGTAATAGGCTCTATGTTTATGAACATAACCACGGTATCAAATATTTTAATGCATCGTAGTCTGTATTAATTAGTTTTTCATTCTCTTTTAGCCCCCTGCCTCTATGCGTAAAATCCAGTAATCTCAGTATCTTTTTATAATATTCAACATTTCAATTGTGAAAGGTCCACATCTTTTCATAAATACACCTTAGAAGTTCTGGTCTATTGAATGTTAGTAATTTTTTCTGCACTTAAGTCTAACATTTCTGAATAATTAAATAATGATAAATTTTTATGTTTATGAAAAGAAAAGGAAATCTTTCCATTACAAGTAACTGGCCATATGACCAGGAATATGGTGATGAACTGGTAAACTAAGCTGGTAATCACGATTCTCTTCTAGGATGTCATCTAAATATTCATTTTAATGCTTTCAGACCAATTGTGTTCGAATTTTCTGTCACGGCAGTTACCAGTTCTTTTACTTGGTTGTTATTTTCTTAAGAAATTCTAATAACTGATGTACTGGGAGGCGCTGACTTATCGATCCATGTTATGATTATTATTTAATAAAGTTTGGCGTGGTCCAATTGAGACTCTCACATGTCTGGTCTGTAGTTTTGTCAAAATAAGAGTATCAATTACCGAACTTTGTACTTTTCCTTGCTTTGTTTGTATGCTTACTCCTTTGCATGATTGATTACGAAGGTAAACGCAAGGCAGGCCCTGACCAAACGGAACAGCAGCCACCTTTGAAAAAAGCTGCTACCGACGGTGAGGACGGTGTGGTCCTAATGAATTCCTCACCAGTTCACAAGCAAGAGGAGACAGAGACTCAAGCTTCTTCAGTTGATTCAATAATTGGCTCATCATCTTCTGCACAGACGAAAGTTGAGACTTCTGTAGATGGCGAACTTAGAAGTAACAGGGATGATACTCAGGCATTGAAGACATCTGCTGCTCTCACCCAGGTTTGGAAGGACGAGCTTAATTCTGGACGGATCCTGGTATCACTGTTTGACTTGTTTGGTGAAGGAATTCTTTCCTTCATTCAAGCTCCTGAGATGTATATGTTCTTGTAACTTAACATTAATTTGATGAATAGAGCGTGGATAGTCCATTGACTATTAATTCGAGAACAAACTAAAATTTCTCCAGGCATGCCAGGTTCCTGTTGATGGTTTCTTTAGATGTTAGTGGATTGTGCTCATGGGGAATCTCTTGTTTGCGTAACCAGTCAAATTCCTTATTGCAAGCCTATTCCGAAATTTAAATGAAAATGGAAAAATAATATCTGTACACCAAAGGGGCGTAGTATATACACTTGAAGAAAGAAAGGAGATAGGAAGAGGAGAAAAAGAGTTGTGAAATAAAAAAAAGATTGATTCTAATGGGGTTTTGGATTTAGAGTCGTAATTTTAGCCATTCTTAGGAGCAAATTTTCCTTGGACATGTAAAGGGTCAGATTAAGATGGTTTAGTTCATTCCATGAGTAATTTAGAAAAAAGAAAACAGCTTAAAACGGTTTACTGGAAACAGTAATAGCAACAAACAGGACATTAAAGTGTTACAATACTAGTAGAACTTTGTTGATCAGAAACTTGAGTAAAGTAGCACTCAAGCAGCTAGTTTATTGGACTCCCTTTCAACAGCTGTTTTGAGGATGCTGTCTTCTTCCAGGACCATCTGAACTGGCAAGAAACCCAATCCTTCAGCCATGGCAAGCATCATCTGCCTGGTTTCCTTCTGGAATTCGTCCAGATCAATCGTGCCATTCAAGTTGTGATCGAATTGTACGAACAAGGATTCATACACATGAGCAAGCTCGTCTGGGTCTGGCTCCACATCAACACCGAAGTGGGTTTCCAACACCCTAAGGCTTTGGAGCTCCTTCAACATCTCTGCATACGAGAGAAGGCCATCATTGTCTGTGTCAAGGTGAGCAAAACGGTTACGTACTGATACACTGAATGCTTCCTCATCCTCAAGGAAGTTCACTATGGTGGCAGCATCCAAAATTTCTACACTCATTTCTGTTCTACTTGAGGTCAAATGGAAAGGTAGTTTTTATGGACAAGGAAAGGAGAGGCCTGTGTATGTTTTTTGCAAATGCCAGTGCTTTGATGAAGGGAGTTTGATTTTCTCCCTAGTGATTTATAGCGTTAATAGTCGGTTCCAAGAGCATAGATTCTTCAATAAGTCGTACCAAAGACGAAATGGTATCGAAACCTTCTCCTGTTTTGTGTCCTACGTTTGATTACTGTCTTGGTTTGTTTATTCTTTAGTTTAGCGGACTATATTGGATGCTTCCTTCCACTGTTGGAATTTTCTACTGTTTTCATTTCACAGACTCACACTTGTATGGTGGAAAATAATTGGCACATGGGGGTAAATTTTTTAAATAAAACCACTTAGAATAAGACTATGTTTAGAAAAATTTATTTATGAGTATTCTGAGGAGAGAGAAATAAGACTAAAGAATTAAATTATTTTTTTATAAATTTAAATCAGCTTATATATGAAGTAATGTATACAATTTATTTCTTATTAATTTTTCAAAAATATAATATGATAAGCCGAACTATTCTTTTTTAATCTTTTTCTTCTAAATATATTTCATGGAGAAATTTGTTCAAAACAAAACCTATTGGGAGAGTGAATGGGTCTGAATTTGCAATTGGCATTGGGCAAAGGGGGTGTTGAAAGTGTAAAACAAGATGCATTTGTTGGAAACAGGGAGTGTCATAGTTTTATAAAGAATGGTCTTCCACTGAATAATAAACAAAGCATAATTTGAAAGTCTTAAACAGGGATACCCACTCATTGTTTTAATTTATTCAATAAGCTAAAGTTATTATGCTTTTGTGTTTGCAATAAGGGATCTTCTTCGTTTATACTTTATTCTGTGTTCGGTAACATGTCAGTTTTTTTTTTTTTTTTAACGAAAAAGGCCAAACGACCCGTTCGTACCTCACTTTAAAAGGTACCATATGATTTAATATTTAATATTTAAGTTTGCAATAAAGGATCTTCTTCGTTTATACTTTTTCTAATAATTTTCATTAAATAAAATTTATTGCAACAGGTTAAAAAAATAATTTATAAAAAGATGTTCCTTCATAATTACTTTATCTAAACATATGTAAAGGATATTTAAGTTGCTTTTAGGTGGAAGGTTCCTAACAATAATCCTTTTAATCATTCTATTCAAAATGACATCTATTTTCATATGTATTCTTATTAAGGTTTAAGAAACATGTATTAAGAATATATTTCTGCATCATTGACGATATTAAAATCTATAAGATATATAATATAATTTGAATGAACTATAACGATTAGTCATGATAATTCAGCAATTTCATCTTTAACTACCAAAATAATATTTGCAGTTTAATTAATCTCCAAAAAAATTAAATCTTTGTTTGTAGACATTTACCAAAACAAACCGTGATCATAGATCCAATAATAACATTATAAGAAATATTTTAATACAATGTTTATTGTGCAACATTATCTTCTTTAGAGATTCATTATAGTTCATTAAATTTTCAAACATATGATTCATAAAATCAACAATGAAAACATAAATGATGAATCATAATTAAATAAAAATTTTACTAGATAGTAAAGCTTAAGAGTATCTTACCAAAAATTTAAAAATGACTAATATATATGTATATTTCCTTTTCTCTTCCCTTTAATTCGTTCTTTATTTTCTTCCAATTTTTTTAATGAATAGTGAAAAAGTAAATCTTATACATTTATAAGAATATAATAATCATTACTTTAAATTTCAAATATCTAATGAGAGTGTGTGAAAACAATTAAAAAATATACCTCATTAATGTTAGGAGTAATTTACAAGGAAGTTTGTTAATTACGAAATTAAAAAGTACTTTTTTCTTTTCAAAATTATAAGCATATTCAAAATATATAGCAGAATATATTTATTTGTATCCTATAAAAAAAAATTTCTCTTTTAATTCTTTAACCGGTACCCATTAGTATTTATCTTTTAAATAAATACGTAAGCCTATTTAGATGAATTTCTAAAAAAAAGACTTAATTGGAAATAATATAAAAAAATGAAATTAATTTATCTCTAAATGAAAATTAGTTTATGATTTCTTTTTTCTTTTTTAAGTACGTAACGCTAACGTTAGAGTTGTTGTCAAGGAGGAGGGAAGAAAGATTGAGAACAGGATGAACAAAAAAATCTGTTTCAGCCTTGTTAGTTGGTGCTTCAAAGATTATAGTCTTTTTTTTTATACCTCTGAATTTTTTATCTAAGTGTCATAATTTAAAAATATATTTGAAAGGTTCAGCAATTCATATTTATTCACGTTCATTAGTCTTTTTGTTATTAAAATAAATCCCGTATATTTTGTTTCTTAGATATAAAAAAGTGTAAATTTTAAAATCAAAGTAAAGAAAACAAAGACAATTTAAGCATATTTTTTATCCTTGCATGGATCAATCACAATGGCTGAAGTTGTGACACGAAGACAAAAGGTAATGTGTTATACATCAAATTTCCACGAAGTTGCTATATTTCCATGCATATATTTTTCTTCCACAAACTATGTGTTATCTTAATTTATATTTTGTCTTAATTTAACGTATTTTTCCCTACATTTAATTGAAGATAAGGATTACATTTACAACCCAATTGACCTACATGGACAATGACTGAATTGTTAAGAAATTATATGTTTCTTAATGTCAAACTACCAAGAAATTGCTACAACACCTTCAACATATTCATGTACAATTTCACAAAACCAGATGATTGTGAGAGCTTAATTAAATTCTATTAGTCAACTCCTTTCAAAAGCTTCTATATAAACAAAATGTATATTCTCATATTACTTATTGTCTTTTTATTACCAAGTAAAAATATACTAATAAATAAAACACTTGTAGTGTTCTATAACCTGTATGAAAAACTTAAAATATCCACAAAAGAGAATTAAAATACAAAATATTGCTTAATCTTCTATATTCAAAACATAAACTTTACCAGTTTAACCCTTAAAGTAAAACTCTGTAAAGCTTTGTAACATCTATTCATTTTTCAAAAGCCCTCTTATGTTACTTTTTATACCAGTTTCCATTCAGAAATTTCAAGCAAATCTTTGTTCTTTAAAACTAAGCCAAATATAGCCCTGTGAGCTTAAATTTCTGTTTTCTGGTTTAAGTCAAACAATTCTCATTTTGGATTTTAAAAAAGGTGCACTAATTAATAATTGAAGATAAGTTTACACCAGCCACTTGGAGTTCCATTGAAAACTACTGAAATATATAAAAGCAAAGAACATTGCTAACGTGTTCTTCTTTTGACACTTAAGAAGTTGTTATCCATGACCTGCAACTTTTTCATGCAAACATATATACTTTCTTTTACAAAACCAAAGTTCCAGAGCTTGACTTTATACTTTATTAAAACAGGAAATTCTCAAAACCAAGATAATCAAATGAACATCTGCACTCATATGATAATCAAATGAACAACTCACACCATATTAATATATATCAGACTCCAAACAGTGGTCATACTTTAAGAACCAACCAACAACAATTGTAGGATACATTCTGAAAACTAGGGTTTCCACAAGAATCTCCTTGTCATTCTGAAACTAGGGCTTCCACAAGAGCAACAATGGCAGTTATAGGATTTCCAAAAACAGCTGAAAATATTAGTTTAAATACCAATACAGCAATCTTAGTATACTTCTTCAGTGTCCCTGATCTCCTCGAACTTCCTCCTCTTCGTACCATTTCCATGCTTCTCAGTGCAACTTGAGAGTACACCTGGTCACTCATCCCAACTGAACTGTTTTCTTGAGTAAAATAACCATTATTCAAATTCTCAAGAATCAGTTGCTTAACACACGACACATGGTAACAACAACTTCTTCCAGAACCTGAAGACACATAAGACCACCCTTTGATTCCATGCACAACATTCCTATGCTTACACTTGACACACTCTGAGGGAACCTTCTGACACAGTTGAAGTGAGACTTGCCCTTCTTCATCACAAATGCTATCTTTCAGCTTTAAACAACATGGATGTAGATCATAACCTGTGAGGGAGCAATGGTACACAAACCCTAGCACATCCTTTCCACAAGCATCACAGTATCTAACACGGTTTCCCGGTGCTTTCTCATGTAACTCGAAATGGCTCCTGGGGAAAAATCGATGAAAGGCAAGGGAATCAGCATTTGCACACTCTTCATGGAGGATGTAACAACAGTTCTTGTTTCCACAGTGGTAACTGCGTCCGAACCCTACTTCTCGACAGCCACCGCATCTGTACGGTGACCCTGGTGGCTTCAGTTGCATGGGTTGTTCTGAATGGCTGGGACAACCCCTCTTGGTAGTTTCCATTATCTCTTTTTGTCACTTTTGTTTGTGATACGAGTTCTCGTTAGAACAAAGAAAAGGCAACAAAACAACAAAGAAAGTTAGTGTAATGCTCAAATACAAAATAGGAAACTGAGATATATGAAAAAGCACAACTGTTGAAACAAACTATGTAATCAAACTGAGATATATGCAATTCTCAAGGGACAAATTCAAAGATGTGAAAGAATAATAGAAGTAAATTCTAGGGTTGATGTGCAGATAACAAAAAGAAAGAAAAAATCAGATATCATTAAAACGAGAGAGAAACAGAAGATCATAGAAAAGCGATGATGCATGTAATATAAGAGATAGAAAGAAATTGAATAGATATTTAAGATATGAAGATATCTATGTATCTATATATAAAATAGTACCAAAAAGTCTAGAAGATGTGTTTTGTTGATGAACATTTTTATGACTATTTATAAGCAACACGTTATTAGGTAAGGGCTTCATCTCCTTAAAATAACATGAATTAGCTTCTTTGATACGAGATAGCAAACGCGTAGCTCAACTTGTTATTGCTTCTGATCTTTCTGAGTAACTTCTCTTTAAATTATTATTCTACATTTTCATGTGGTAATTTCCCCTTTGATTGGAGATGGCGACTTGCGGGAAAGTTCTGTTGCATTTTCATGTGTTTGATTTTATCATAATCGTTTTTGCTCCTTTCTTTTAGCAAATAATAATTATATTTTGTTTAGTAGTATTTTGGTACTTATTTGATGATGATAAATAACATTTTAATAGCAGAATATAATACTGGCTTCGATTCATCGCTGAGAAATTCAGTTAATTAATTTTTAATATTAGGTGGTATAGTAGTACAAATATCATCAAGGTTGTGGTTGCTTCACAGAAAGTGTGTCAGCTGTTCTTGGCAATTTTCATATACTATTTTTCAACCTTTTATATCGTTCCAAGTATAATTTGGATTATAATTTTCCATTGATTGAATCGGGTCACACACAAAAATAATTAACTTCTGCACTTATATTGACATATACATACATATATATATATATATATATATATATATATATATATATATATATATATATATATATATCTACTGAGAAAGTGTAGTCATATTAATTAGTTCGGATAAGGAATTAAGTTCACAATTTAAAAAGGTTGACTTTCTTTGTGCTTGACTGCTACGTGCCATTCATACATATATGGTTGATTTCAACTTCCACTTAAGTAAATTGCTCATAATGATATACATATACACACACATATCTTAATTGGTGATTTATGTATCTGGTCTGAAGAGAATCTAAATCATCAAATGCGAAAGAAACACAAACTGACAAATGTGCAAAAAAACAAACATCACGTCAAAGATATGCATTGAGTGCCGAGATAAACCACTGCAACTACAAACAATTTATATTAGAACAATTTTTTTTTTAAAGTTGATGACCCAAAATTTTGGTAGATTTTATGAAAGAAATTTATTCAGATTTTTATTAAAGTCTATTGTGGTAGAGAGACCAAGGCCACTGAAATGCCGTGTGGTTTATCAGTTTTATTTATCGTGAACTTTAATTATAATTTAATATGTTTATTAAATAT
>Ga0209700_106876_pt1 | contig 16917 bp, 9 predicted proteins | sample SiratroredBW_FD_187528 | JGI IMG/M metagenome (GOLD analysis project Ga0209700, IMG submission 187528) | Root nodule microbial communities of legume samples collected from California, USA - Siratro red BW (SPAdes) (version 2) | ecosystem: Host-associated > Plants > Roots > Nodule | place: USA...
CAGTATAACAAATTGATTCATTCGTGCCTTGAATCAATTTATTTCTTTACAGTACTCTATATCTTTAATACCAAGATTCATTAAAGTTTTTCAGATTGCGAAAACTATTTTCAAAGGTTGAAATTGGTTAAAATCTTTCAAAGTTCAATTCACCCCCTCTTGAACTCAGCCTAAAACGTTTTCAATTTCAATTGATGATAAAAACTATATCTATTATTTTAATTTATGCACTCACATCCAAATTATGAAATTGTTCGTGAATTTAAATTTATTATAATTGTACTTATTGTCTTATATTGCACAAATCCTTTTAGGAGAACAATATTTTTATTAGTTGTTATATTATGACTGGTACACTTGTTGTCATAGCAAATTAAGCTAACAACAACCGATTTCAATTTATTAACCTATGTGCTAAGTGACCTGTCAACCTTGATTTATTAATTTATGTGTTAAGTTATATATCGATCTTGATTTGTTAGCCTATGTGCTAAGTGACTTATTAGTATTGATTTATTAACCTATTCACTAAGAGGCCTATCAACCTTGATTTATTAGCCTACGAGCTAAGTGGCCTATGGATCCTCCTGGTTGATTACTATCCTATGAGTTAATAAGTCATATCCCCGATTAAACTATTAGCCTACGAGCTAGTGAGCCTTAGCCTGTTAAATGCTTCGGTTTAACTATATTAATCTATGTTTTAACGAGCTTTTACTCTGATTCATTTATGTTAATTTGATTAAAAATACTATTAATAATAATATTAATACTATTAATATTTACACTAAAAATAATAATAACATTCATATTGTTATTAATACTATTAAGAATAATATTAATATTATTATTATTAATAATATTAATAATAATATTAATAATGTTAATAATAATATTATTAATAATAATATTTATGAAATTAATTATTAGTATTATTTAGAAAAAAAAAGTTCATAGATAACCATATTATAGGTAATTGAATATGAATCTAGATTAAGTAAATTATTTACGAATTTTTTATAGATAGAATTCGTAGGTTAGTACTTATCTAATTTTTCATATATAACAAATCTATAAATAAAAGTCATAGATAATATTAAATTTATCTATAAATTATGATTATATTTAATTATCTACAAACTTTTATGTGGATAAAGTTCACAGGTAAGCATATAAATTTTTTATAAATAATATTAAATTTACTTATAAATAAAATTTCATTAATAATAACGCGTGATTAAAGAAATTATTTTTCATCCCTAATAACATAAACCTTATAAGATTTAAATATTAATAACCATAATGCGCCGTAATGTTCAGTCTCCATCAAACATGAAAGTCATGTAGTGGGTGTAAGCTTATAACTTAAGTAATTGTTAATAATAAATAATCTTAAATTATCAAATATATATATAAAAATTACTAATAAAATTATTAGATGTAAATTTAATTTAAAATAAAAATACCATATTATAGAAAATATTGTTAAAACTAGAAATAAAATTCTTAAAAATTTGTTTGAAGACAATAAAAGGATAATAACATATTTGGTTTTAATAAAGAAATAAGTGTCATTATTTTCACTTTAAATATTATAAAAGAAAAAGATTATTTTTCTTAAAAAATATAAAGCCACTTACATACTATTTTTTTAAAATTAAACAGGCAAATAAAAGTAATAAAAACTATTAAAATGAGTTAATGCTAATACCACGTGTAAAACAATCTTTTATAGTCATCTAGTCATAAGATATAAAAGTTAACAATCCAAAACTATTTCTCATAGCACATAACTTTTTTTTTTTCATTAGAATATTACATTAATCTTTTAAAATAATTTGACGATAATATACAAGAAAAATTGGTGGACATAATTGGACATATAATAGATTTTTTTAATGAGTTACTTTATCCATCTTAAAATATATATAATTTTAAAGAAGTTACATTGACTTATATATCTTCCATTACTAATAATATATTGGTTGTAATATCTTTTAAAACATTAATTAAAAATTGCACTTATAACAACTAAAAAATATATTCATCAAAAGTAAAATTACTTCAATTTAATAATTTTAATAAATTACATATTTATTATTGTTTATATTTTAATTGAGATAAAGTCATTATACAACAGAGGCACAGCACTAAATTATTTGATCACCTTCCTTACAAACTCACCTTTTTACCCTTTTCCATCTCACTGTCACTGGTTAGTTAGCATTCATTCAGCTATAAATCCCTTCAACATCGCTTCCTCTTTTCACAGGCTCCAAACCCTTCAACAACAACATCAACAAGAAGAAGAAGATGGAAGACGAAAGCACGAATTCGCGAAAGGAAGCGAGGCTCGCCATCATGGAACTCGCCAACATGATAAGCGTTCCGATGGCCCTAAACGCTGTCGTTCGCCTGAACGTCGCCGACGCAATCTGGAACGCCGGAGCCAACGCCCCCCTCTCCGCCGCCCAGATCCTCCCCCGCATCCTCCCCTCCGGCGACGCCGAGAACCTCCAGCGCCTCCTCCGCATCCTCACCAGCTACGGCGTCTTCCAGGAGCACCTCGCCGCCGGCGAACGCAAGTATTCCCTCACCGACGTCGGCAAAACGCTTGTCACCGACGACCAAGGCCTCTCCTACGGTGCTTACGTGCTCCAACACCACCAGGTCCGATTCTCCATGTTTAGTAGAAAAAGGAAAATAATTTTTGTTCTAATTAAATTTGTTGGTGATTTTTTATTTTTGGTATAAATGTCCGTAAGAAAAATAATTTTAATATTTTAAAGCAATAATTATTAATTTAAATTGAAGAGGTCTTCCCATTAATGAAAATTAATGTTAATAATAATGAGAGTTAAATATATGACAGTTGAAATTAATATTTAAAATAACGTTTATAGAATTTCACGCAAATCTGATCTGGTGTGAGTGATGTGTTGTGTGTGTGGACAGGACGCGCTGATGCGAGCGTGGACATTGGTACACGAGGCAGTGGTGGACCCCACGAGGGAGCCCTTCGAGAGGGCGAACGGGGAGGGAGCGTATGGGTATTACCTGAAGCAGGGAGAGATGAACGAGCTAATGGTAAAGGCGATGTCAGGGGTGTCAGTGCCCTTCATAAGGGCCATGTTGGACGGCTACGATGGCTTCCAAGGTGTGGAGACACTGGTGGACGTTGGTGGTAGTGGCGGCGACTGCCTCCGCATGATCCTGCAAAAACACCCCACCATCAAGGAAGGGATAAACTTCGACCTCCCTGAAGTTGTGGCCAAAGCACCACCAGCCCCACGTGAGTCACGTTTAGCTTTTTATTTCATTAGATTGTGGTCACATGTGATTTCTATCATAACCTCATTCTTTTGTAGGTGTAACACATGTGGGCGGTGACATGTTCAAATCTATTCCCCAAGGCGACGCTATTTTCATGAAGGTGAGTGGTTACTTTCATTTAGTCATAAATGATTGTGTTAACTTTCCTCTTGAATTTCTCATTTCTTATCTATTTAGAAATTATTTATAAATTCGTTTAATCAATTACCGGGAACGTTATGAATATCTGATTGGCTGAGAAAAAAAATGATATTACCTATTCACGGACTAGACAAAACAAAATTGTATCGTTATCACAACCACAATTGAAGAAAGTATTATATAGAATTCTTTGGTCAGATAAAATTTGTCCTCTTCTTTCTGATAACGCTTATCTGGTAATTTTTGTCACGTGAAACTCTGAAAAATGCTAATTTTATTTTATTTTATATGTATTATGTTTTATCATTTATCTCCAAATTATAAAATTGCGAGAGCTTAACTTTTTATTTGATGGAAAATGATGTACGAATACTCGTGTTATTTGACATTTATTGTGGAAAACAATTGTATATGTTTTTTTTATTTATATATTATTTTGTTTAAACTTGTTAGTATTAATGAAATTAAAATTTTCTTTTATTTTTTCTTTAAATTAATATACATTCATTTTTTCTTATATGTAATTTTTTTATAATATTGAAAGAAATTAAATATAATAAAAATGTATTAAAATATAAGAAATAATGATAAAATAATAAATAAAATATAAATTAATTAAGTAATTTCTAATTTATAAAATAAATTATTTTAAAATATCTTGTCTGACATTTCATATAAGAAATAATTTAACTTATAAATTAAAGTAGCTAGTTATTCCTCAAGAAACACAATTTTCATTTCATCTTTAAGTTTAAGATGTAGTTGTGATTTTTTATTAGAGATGTCTTTTGTGCATAATATCAAGGTGTTTTAGTTAAAAAAAATACTATGATCGTTGAGATACTAACGCCATAAAGTATCAATGAAGACGCAATCGTTATTCACCACATATAGCCTTACTTTTACTTTTCGGTAAGCAGCGCTTCCCTTATATAATATATTATCATAGGCATCTTGCATAGTTGGAAATGAAAATAGTGATGCTAATGTGTTGGATTGATTATGACCTGATTCTAACCAATTTAAGACATTTCAAGAATCTATGTGTCTCCTAAGATTTGGCTGGACCAAAAACTTCATTGCCAATGAAACTGAAGTGGCGGATTCTGCAGTTTGAGAAATTTTGCTTGGAGAATAAAATTGTACTTTTTGCTTTCTTTTCATAATGACTGTCGTTGGAGATTACTTTTAGACAAGTCAGGAAAAGTCGGTAGGGATAAAAGAGTTCCATTAATATAATTATTAATTCATTCACTACTTTCTCTTTCCATTATATTATTATAAGCATTACATAGCACTAATTATGAATAATAAATAGAATAAGATTTATGTAATGAACCATCTGTAGATTCACACTGTGTAAAAATTTGTCTAATGTTTAGTAGATTTTAAGATCTGTGACAGAATTAAATGCTTAGTCTTTCTCACTGTGTAGATTGTTGTGTATGTATGACATGTGTTATAGGTTTGTTTCATAATGTATTTGACATTGGTTGGCAGTGGGTGCTAACAACATGGACGGACGAGGAAATAAAGGAGATAATGCAGAACTGTCACAAGGCACTTCCTGAGGGAGGGAAACTGATAGCGTGTGAGCCGGTGCTGCCAGAGCACTCAGATGAGAGTCACAGAACAAGGGCGTTGCTTGAGGGTGACATTTTTGTGATGACAATCTACAGAGCCAAGGGGAAGCACAGGACTGAAGAACAGTTCAGGCAGTTAGGCAATGATGCAGGTTTCCCTCATTTCAGAGCCTTCAGTGTTGACCATTTCTACACTGTTCTTGAGTTTCAGAAATGAAATTAAGGCAGAGTCACTCTTCTCTGTTTCAAGGGCTTTGTTCTGTAGACTGAGTTAAGTGGTAGTGGTCTTGTGATATCAGAACTGAGTTGGTTGAAGAATTAGGGCAAAGATTTCGACTTTGATTGTGGTAGAGTAGAAGAAAAGGTACACATAGTACCCTACCATGTGACTTAAAAAATAAGAAACAGAGTAACCCCAGAGTTGTACCTATGGAGCCTAAAGTTAAATAACTATCTTTTCATTTATTTACCATAACAACTTTTCTTTTTCTAATATTTACTGAAATAGATAAAAAAAAATTATTACAAAAATAGATAAAAAGTTTGTTGTAGCCTATGTAGCCTAAAGTTAAATAAATATCTTTTCATTTATTTACCATAATAGTACAACTTTTCTTTTTTTAATATTTACTGAAATAGATAAAAAGTTTTTTATTACAAAAATAGATAAGTCATCAGTTGTGTGGATTAGAAGATAAATTTCAAAGAGTGAATTTCAGATAAAAGTACGAAAAAAAATTAAGTTATTTAAATTAAGAGAAAGATAATGAGATTTGAGTAGAAAATTTATAAAAAATTATGAAAAATATAATGTGTGTAATTGATAAAGTATTTTTTAGTAGATAAAATTATAGTTAAAATTAATTTAAAATTAAATATAAATAATTTATTAAGTTTGATTAATGAATTATTGTTATTTTAATTATTGAAATTATAAGATTCTTAATTATTTTAAAATTAAAATTAAATTATTATTATTAATAATATTATTATTTTATAAATTTATTTTTATTATTATAATTATTATTTTTAGTTTTTAATATTAATACTATTATTTTTTAATATTATTTTATAAATTTATTATTATTATTTTATAATTTTATTGAATTTATTATTATTTATTAATTATTATTATATATTATATAATTAATTATATTTATTTTATTATAATATAAATACAAATATTAATAAATTAAATATATAAAAAATGTAATTAAAATTCGTTCCACTCACAAATCTTCACCATTTTACAAAGAATTCTACATTCTCCAATTCAGATTTTAAAGAATATTTTATTTTTTAAAATGCAAATTTTTACTACAAACAGTATTTCACGGTGAAATATCCATTTCAAGAAGCAAACAATGCATTAGGATTCCTTTAAAACGAGAAAGTCGTGTGTCAAAGAATAACTTCACGTTAAAATAATATTTAAATATTTTTTAACTCAAGTTTGGCTACATTTGACAGTTTCATAATAATATAATTTTTTTATCTTTTTTAAGACATTTGAGTGGCACGACTTCCAATTTTTTTCTGAATGTAATAGAAGTCGTGTCTACTTACAAGACATTAAAAATGTTAATTTTTTTTTTCTGTATTTCTTTTATCTGGTTTAAGAAGTCATGTTAGTTTGAGGAATTTATTTTAGTACAATAAACCATTTATTATGTGTGTTTATACTAGAGTCTAAAAATTTAGACGCTGTAATGTATTGGACTTTCAGTATAGTCCATATATTAGCAAGAATACTTGAATGATTTTGTATTTGTTTGACTTGTTTCATTCCTTCATTCTGCTCTTTCAAATCCTGTAAATAGCTATTGAATTTGTTCTATTTGTTAATTTGATTATATGTAACTTCATCTTTTTTGGTATCACACGTCAAAATAAAATACTTGAATCTTCAATTTTTTATTAGTTTTTCCTCCAAATCTGTTACAGAAGGAAAGCAAGTCAAAAAAAACAGAAAATCTCAAAATAAAAATCTTTTTATTTGTCGCATTATGTGAGCTAGAAACATGGAATCTTTAGGTTCTTCATTATTTTAAAAATATTTCTGCCAAAATACACTCAACAATATCAATAATATGTAAGAAAAGCAATTGCAAAATCTAAAATAAAAAAAATGTATAAAAAAGATTAAATTTCAGATGAACCGAAAAGACAGGGGCAGAGCGTTCGAACTTTTGTTTTTCAATTTGATTTTGTTAAAGAATATTTCAATTGCTTAAAATATGTTCAAAACAATTTATTTGTGGAAGATATATTATAAATTTTTGCTTCAAGATCCCTGTTGTTATATTTGTTCAATATAAATATGAGAATATACTTTTATTTTTTGATATAATTATTTTTGAAACAAATTTGAGTTTATGCATTAAAATTTTTGTTTTAACACAAATAAACATTTTAATCAAACTTCGTATGCATGCTCACACACCATGTAATGTGAAGGATGTGTTAGATGCTTAGATGTAACATATTAGAAAATTTGATCCTTTAATGTGAAGATCTATTAGAGGCTTTGACTAGCTAATCTTATTTAAATTGTTTAATCTGTTTAAACTATTTAATTTTGTTCAAATCATGTAATGTACCCTATAACTTTATAAAGAATTATTAAAACCAATAAATATTATATTTGATTTTGTCATCATTATAAGTTTAATTTTTTCATTATGAGACTATTTAAAGATTACAACAATGAGACTGTTTATTTTTTATTTTAAATGTAGACCATGTTAAAAACTGTTGTTTTTCATATATTTTTACTTAGGTAAAAAGTATGACAAAATTTAGATTATGGATAATTTCTTTACATACTTTTTCTTATTTAAAGCTTTTTTTAATGTAAATGGTGAGGGGATGGAAACGTTCATGTTGTAGTGAACATACATGGACATAAGTGTATTTACTTTTTTTTTTAAAAGTATAAAATTAATTTTTATTATAATTATTAATGTAAAAGTATTATTAAGTATTATAAATTTAATAATTTTTATAATTATTATAGATATTTTTTATTATAAATAGTTAATTAAATTTAAAAATAATAATAGTACTTAACATAAAATAAAAAAAGTTATATTAATAAATAATAAAATGAATAATGAGCTGTATACATTATAAAAAAGTTGTTACAAAGAGTAAAAGACATTGTGAAAGTTTTTATTAGTTTACTTTTGTGTAGATACTTGAGAAAACAACTGAGGTTTTGGGAAGTGATACTCTGATGAATTGTATACACTATTAAGTAATAGGTTGAGTATACTATTTGATATTAGACGTGTTAAATTAAAATAATTCAAATGATAAATTGAAATTAAAATATAAAACATCACAACCAGAGTCTTAACAAAGTAATAGAGAATAAGGAAGATATCTTAACAAAGTAATACAGAAGAAGGAAGATATCTTAAAGAGATATAAGCATAAATACACTATTGATTTGATCAGTGTTACAGTATGGCAAAGTTAGGACAAACAAACCCTCCACTGTGAATTCTGTATGCACTGATTTGAAGTTTAATATTGTCCAGAAAGAAAAAAATCTGAAATTGATGATTCTTTTTTCTATGGTAAAATTAGAAAGGCAAAAAGAAATTAATAACCATATAAAATTTTTAACTAGTTATTATATTTTAATATATTTTTTGTAATAAAAAATATTTTATTATATTCAAATTAAAGTATGAATGAAAACAATTTTAAAACAAAAAGTAAATATTAGACAATAATAAGATGTAAAATAACAAAATTAAAATTTAATTTTAATTTTTCTATTTAATTTGTTATAAAAAAAGTATTGCATATATAATGTAATTTTATTATTTTTTATTTAGAATATAGACAACGGCCATGTTTTCTATTTATTTTTGTTTAACTGGAAAGTATGATAAAGTTTAAGGTATGAGTAATTTGTTTACACTATTTTTCTTATTTAGAGCTTTTTTTAATATAAATTGTGAGTGAGTCACTTAGTTTTATACAAGTGAAAGTATTCACGTTCTAGTACTCGTACATGTAGGTGTATTTATTCTTTTTAAAAACATAAAATTAATTTTTATTATAATTATTAAAATAAAAATATTATTAAATTTATAAGAGAATATTATAAAATAAATCATTGTATGATGTGATGTATCTATGTTCGTTGGATGTGATGTAATTTATGTATGATGTTTGATATAAATATGAAATGAAAATGTTAGTATTGAAACTTTATATGTTAGTCTTTTAAGAAATTCTTATTAATAACTAATATGGTTTGCTCTTTTTGCATGTATTGAATATGTTATAAAATTTTTCTTTTATTAGTTTATCCTTACTTTTGATGTTGTTTTGTTGTACTATGTACATGAACATATACAAATACAGGTGCAAGAGTACATGAAACATTGTAAATTTTATTTTGGAATTTGTTTTCCTTGATTGGAATCATTGTAGGTTAGATAATATATATATATATATATATATATATATATATATATATATATATATATATATTTGAAATTGAAACATTATACAAACTTTTATTTTTATTATAATTATTTATAACATTATCATTGTTATTATTAATTTAGATGTCAAAATTTAGATTAAGTTGCTATTATATAATATGCATAAATTTTTTATAAACTAATTAAAAATTAATATTGAAAATAATATTATGACGCACAACATATATAACTGTAATCACATAATATACCAAACGTTTTCTTTATTATTTGAAGATTTTTTTTTCTTAATAAAGACCTTGTTTTATGTATACATCAAACTAAAAAAATACTTAACAATATATTTTATTCTAATATAATTTTCTGGACAAATATTTCCATAATATATATATATATAATAAACATTTACAAAAATTATTAAATATTTGTGTTCAAGTGATGATGTGTAAAATATAAAAGAACAACAGAACAAAGAAAAAAAACCTGTTAGTCTAAGACCGAACACTCAAAGGATGGAAAAATACAATCAATGAAGAATAACCTCAAAAATAAAGGAGAATGATTCAAGAGAATAGGAAAGAAACTTTAGAAGACTTTTACTTCTCAAAATGGCTTGATACAAATGACAAATGACTATTCTATTTATAGTACTCATGAGAATGTTCTATACTCCTAATTAATTTGAACATTCCTAACTACCCTATTAATGGTAGACTTCTCAACTACTCTATTAACTTTAGACATCTCTATAATATTGTAGAATTGCCTCAACTACCTTATTAATTATAGACAACTCTAGAATATTGTAGAAAACAAAAAAATCAACTTTATTTTCAACATTTTCTCTTAAAGTGATTTTTTGGATATTAACCCGAGTTTCACAATAAGGAATTCAAAGGCAGTTTTAGAAAGCGGCTTTGTGAAAATGTCAGCAGTATTTTCCTCACTTCTAACTTCCAACGCGTCGATGATGTTGTCAAGAACCTTTTCTCTAATAAAGTGATGCTCGATCTCAATATGCTTGGTTCTTGTGTGAAATACTGGATTATTGGTGAGCTTGAGAGTACTTTGATTATCTCCAAAAAGTGCAGTTGGCTTAGTTATAGGAAGATGTAAATCGTTCGCAAGTCTTTGAAGCCAAATGCATTCTTGAGCAGCAAGAGCAGCAGCTTTGTATTCTGTCTCTGTAGTTGACAAAGAGACTGAATTTTGTTTTTTGCTACACCAAGAAATACTTGTACCATCAATAAGAAATACATATCCTGAAGTGGATCTTCGATCATCCAAGTCTTCTCTAAAATCAGCATCGGTGAAACCAACTAGAGAGGAGGTAATTTTCTTCTCAAAAAATAGACTCATGTCAAGAGTTGAGTTGACATATTTCAAAATCTTTTTTGCTGCTTCTAAGTGAGGTTTCCTTGGTGACTGCATAAATCTGCTAACCAAACCAACTGAAAAGGAAATATTAGGTCTTGTGATAGTTAAATATAAAAGACTGCCTACAAGAGCACGGTAAGGCTGGGGATTGGCCAAAAGTGATCCTTCTTCACGCCTTAACTTTGCCTCCAGCGGAGTTGAACACCTTTTGCTTTGATTCACCCCAAATCGTTAAACTAACTTCTTGGCATAACTCTCTTGAGAAAGAAAAATACCACTTGCCAAGTTTGTCACCTCTAACCCAAGAAAGTGATGTAGCTCCACTTCTTGATATCACATCTGATGGCCAACTCATCTTGAAGCTTATCAACTTCCATTTCATCATTGCTTGTTATTATCATATCATCCACATACAACAACACAACAAGATGCAAGCTTCCTTGTTTTTTAACAAACAAGCTAGGGTCTGAATTCGAAGCTTGATAGCCACAAAATTGTAAATACTGAGAAATTTTACCATACCATGCACGCGAAGCTTGCTTGAGCCCGTAAAAAGCCTTTTTAAGCTTACACACATAATTAGGATGAGAGTTAGAAACATAACCTGGAGGTTGTTCCATATAGATGTCTTTATCCAGCTCCCCATATAAGAACGCATTCTTCACATCAAGTTGCCATAACTTCCAATCATGGAGTGCTGCTAAGGCCAACACCATGTGAACAGAAATCATCTTGGCTACGGGGCTGAAAGTTTCTTCATAGTCTTCTCCATATTTCTGAGAGAAGCCTCGAGCTACCAACCTTGCTTTATGTCTTTCAACACTCCCGTCTGCTTTTCTTTTGATTTTGTATACCCATTTACAAGAAACAGGTTGTACATCTTTTGGCTTGGAAGCAAGGCTCCAAGTTTGATTTTTCTCGAGTGCCTTCATTTCATCATCCATTGCGAGCTCCCATTCTTTGTTTCCTTTTGCTTCTTCAAAGGTATGAGGTTCCTCATCATCAATGGGACCTGCAAAAAAACAAGAATATGTGCTTATAAAATTTTCATCTTTGTAGCATGCAGGTTTGACAATGGTTCTCTGTGGCCTCTCGGATCTGGTTGCATCAGTTGATTCTTCTGGACGTTGCAACTCAGAATGTTGAGTGCTTGAACTCCCCCTTTCACCTTGCTTCTCTGAAAGATTATTAGTTATGTCCAATTCCATAATATTAAGGGTTGAATTTTTAGCCCCTTTTTGGTCAGTCACCATTCCTTCGTAATATAGAGAAATTTCATCAAAAACAACATCTCTAGAAACAATAGAAAGATGAGTTTTTGGATCCATACACTTCCAGACTTTCTTCCTTTCATCATACCCGACAAAAATGCATTTTCTTGCTTTTGCATCAAGTTTAGTTCTTTGAGATTCGGGCACATGGACATAACAAATAGACCCAAAAACTCTAAGATGTTTAACACTCGATTTTCTTTAAAGATAAGTTCATATGGTGACTTCATGTTAATTGGAGAAAGTGACATTCTATTAATCACATAAGTTGCACATTGCATACCTTCCACCCATAATGCTCTGGGCAAATTATTCGTATGCAACCAACTTTTACAAGTTTTCGTTAAATGCCTGATCTTTCTTTCTGCAACCCCGTTTTGTTGCGGTGTCTCGACACATGTGAGTTCTCTCTTAATGTCATGCTTTCTGCAAAAAGTTAAGAATTCTTCAAAAGTAAACTCACCTCCGTTGTCAGTACAGAACCGCTTGATTTTGGAACCAAGCACTCCTTCTACCACCTCCTTAAACTCCAAAAATTTGTTAAACACTTCTGATTTGTGCTTAACAAAGTATACCCATGTAAATCTACTATAATCATCGACAAAAATCAACATATAAGAGTATCCAGAAAATGAGGGGGTTCTTGTCAGACCCATCAAATCACTATGAATAAGCTCTAATGGAGTCGTACATCGACTCGTGGATTTGTCAAAAGGAAGTCGACGTGCTTTCCCAAATTGACAACCTTCACACACTTCACCTCCACCAAAACTTGACAGATTAGGCAAACCATTTACCAATTTTAATTTTACCATGGCCTTTAATTTATCTATGTTAAGATGCCCGAGTCTAGCATGCCATAAATGTGAATTATCATTGTTGCTCATTTTCTCAATATATGAATTGGAAGCAGACAAAACAAATAAGTTTTTTACTCTCTTACCGGTGTGAACAACATCAACCTTGAGCTCCTTAATATTCCGCAGAAACTTCACATCACGTGGACCAAATAACACAAAATTTCCAGCATCAACAGCATTTGCGACTGAGAAAAGATTTTTCTTCATACCTGGAACATGGAAGACACTATTAAGTGTAATGGAATCTTCTTGTTTTCCATTTATAACGATAGTGCCTTCATTCTCCACCTAATGGACTGTGTTGTCGGCCGTGACAATGGCTTCATTCCCATTATACTCTTGGAAGCTGGAAAACTTGGATTGGTCTCCCGTTAGATGATGGCTGCAACCGAAATCCATGATCCAGTCATCTTCAAAGTTGATGAAAGCCAAGGCATCTACAGATTTTGTCTCCGCCACAAAACACTATCTTCAGTTTTCTTCCTCCTCAATCTAGTCAGCTACATTGCTCTCTCGTAATTTAACTCGGTAAAATCTTTTGATATGCGCAGTTTTGCCACACCGATAACATTTGAAAATCTTCTTATTGGACGTAATGTTAGAAGACTCACCATGTACTCCACTCGGACTGGAGTTGCTTTGGTCATATGGGCGAGAGGTCGAGCTATTTCGATTTCCTTTATTCTTGACAAACTTTTGTCTTACCATGAGAGCACTCCCTTCTCCTTCTTTTATTGAGACACTAGCCATTTGCTTTGCTAGTGACTCTTGAGAGGATAGTAGATTCTCGAACTCCTCCAAGGATGGTTGTTGAACCCATCCTTGTATCGATGTTACATATGGAATGTACTCCCGCTTCGATCCTCGAATAATAATTCTTCTTATCCGAGCTTCAGAAATTGCCTCTTCTAGATTTAACAAGGAAATCTCCGAACAAAGATTTTTAATTTTAAGAAAATACTCAGAAATTGAGAGATTACCCTGCGTGGTGTTAGCGAGCTCATTCTCCAAAATCTGAAGTTGTGCTTCATCCTTCTTATTGAAGAGTCTGTCAAGAGTCCGCCAAATTTCATGGGCTGAATTGCACCGCATGATGTGATCGAACAAGCCGTGAGAAATCGACCGCTTCAACACGAACTCCGCTTTTGCATTCAACTGCTTCCATCTTTTGAATGCACCAACATTTCCTTGCTCGTCTGTGGGAGAAGTTGTATTACTCCTGTCAACAACATCCCACAAATCTTCATCAATGAGGTAAGACTCCATACAAGTCCTTCATACCTTGTAGTTGAACTGATGTAATACCTCAATACCAAGTCCACTACGACCACTTGAATCCATTTTTGAGGTACCGGTTTATTTTTCACCAAGGGATCTTGACACACGATACTAAAGCCCTTATGGCTCTGATACCATGTAAAATATAAAAGAACAGCAGAAAAAAAGAGAAAAAGCCTGCTAGTCCAAGACCGACTCAAAGGATGGAAGAATACAACCAAAGAAGAATAACCTAAAAAATAAAGGAGAATGATTCAAGAGAAGAGGAAAGAAACTGTAGAAGACTTTTACTTCTCAAAATGGCTTGATACAAATGACAAATGACTAGCTCTATTTATAATACTCATGAGAATGTTGTAGACTCCTAATTAATTTGAACATGCCTAACTACCCTATTAATGATAGACTTCTCAACTACTCTATTAACTTTGGACATCTCTATAATATTGTAAAATTGCCTCAACTACCTTATTAATTATAGACAACTTTAGAATATTATAGAAAATAAAAAATCAACTTTATTTTTAACAAAGTGAACAAATATATAACTTAAAAAAAAATTAAATATACAACCAGCACAATGTAAATACTGAAAAATTAATTGGCAAAATAAAAGAGACTATTAAGACCAAATTAAAATGGCAAGAACTTACAAACTTAAACAACGCATATAAATCGTGGTGAAGACAATTAAGCAAAAACATAATAAATAATAAAATGAAACAGATATAAGAAACAATTAAAGATACTATAAAATAAATAATAGAAAAAAATAAAAATAAAAATTAAATCAACAATTAAACAAATTAAGGAATAACACAAAAGAAATAACAATATAACAAGACATTAGAAAAATAAATAATGGTAAATATAAACAAAACAAACAAATATGAACGAAACTTGACTGAATAACTTATCAATTAAATGTAAAGGAATTTGGACAATAAAGGTTATTGTCCATTTATCATGTACAGAAGTAACAATTTTTGTTCAAAAGTCCGTTTATAACTGTTTTCATAAAAAAGATAATTCAAAACATAAATTAAAATCAAAATAAAAAAATATAAATTATAAAATATAACAACAGAAACATGAACATGAATAATACATGACTGAGGAAGATACCACCACCTACTTGATCAGCGTTGCGGTGCGACAGACATTTGACAAGTAAATCTTACACTATCAACCCGTGTACGGATTGTGGAATTAAACATCGTCCACAGAGAGCACAGAGAGTAAAAGAGTTCTGATGGTTGTTTTTTCTATCGTAACATTAGAAAGAAAATAATAATAATAACTATATAAACATCTTTAAAATAATCCTTAAAATAAATATTGTATTCTAATATACTTTTACAAAGGAGTATAGTAATAAAAAAATTTATTATTTTTAAATTAAAATATAAATGAATATGATATATTAGAACAAAAGTAAATATTAGAAAATATTAAAGTTTAAAAAATAAAATTAAGTTTAAGTTTTCTATTTAATTTGTCATAAAAAGCATTACATGTAACCTTATTAATTAAATTTGTGTATAGAATAGTATAGAATTAGTTTGAGAAATAAAGCTCTTTAAAGTTTATTTTTGTTTAGTTGGAAAGTAGGATACATTTTATTTACATGTTTTTTCTTATTTAAAGTTATTTGAACTTTTTAAATATAAATGGTGAGGGAGTCATATACAAAATGAAAACATTCTTGTTCTAATGAACATTCATGCACATGTAAGTATATTTACAATGTTTTAAAAAAGTATAAAATTAGTTTTAATTATAATTATTAAAATAAAATTAAGATTAAATTATAAAAAAATATTATAAAATAAATAATTTTATAATTATATTATAGATATTTTTTATTATAAATAGTTAATTAAATTTAAAAAATAGTTATAAAACTTAACCCGTAACATAGAAAATAAGTTATATTAATAAAAATAAAATGTGTAATCAGTAGCTACACTATAAAAGAACTGTTACAAAGAGTGAAGACATTCAAAGTTTTTAGTTTGTTTTTGGATAAATAATTGAAAAAAGCTTGAAGAAACACTGATTTTGAGAAGTGACACCATGATATAAGTCTAAGCCTCAATTTGAAGACAGAATACTAAAACGATCACTAAGATGATTATTTAAAGAACCGCGATGATACGTGTATTTGGTTGTGTTTAGATCCAAAATTTCCTATGACTCTGCCTATATAACCTCTGCCTTGTTTCACTCTCAAACTCAAACTCAAATTGCCATCTCAGTCACACACAGAAAGAGGGAGAAGATGGAGCAACGTTTGGTTTTGTTGGTTGGCTTGATATGCACCGTGGTTGTCGGTGTTGCACCCAGGTCCATCCACCTCCCCAACCACCTCTCCTGCGCCTCCCACCCCCACTAGTCCCCAGGCCTCTCCACCTCCCGTTCAGTCCTCTCCACCTCCCACTCAGTCCTCTTCGCCGCCTCTTCAGTCTTCTTCTCCTCCTGCTCAGTCTCCACCACTCGCTGCCACGCCCCCTACCTGTCAGCTCTCCTCCTCTGACCTCTCCTCCTCCCGCCTCTCCATCACCTTCCTCCCCTCCTCCGCCTCTCCACCACCCGCATCCCCCCCCCCCCCCCC
>Ga0209700_106878_pt1 | contig 16912 bp, 4 predicted proteins | sample SiratroredBW_FD_187528 | JGI IMG/M metagenome (GOLD analysis project Ga0209700, IMG submission 187528) | Root nodule microbial communities of legume samples collected from California, USA - Siratro red BW (SPAdes) (version 2) | ecosystem: Host-associated > Plants > Roots > Nodule | place: USA...
AAATAGGTGATTAGAGGGAGTGAAACGCAGCCAAAAAAACTCACGAATCTTGTTGTTTCAGGACAAGAATAGGTAGAAATAAAAATCTTCAAGAATCTCCAAGCTGAATTGTGACTTTTTTTTTTTTTCTCTTTTATTTGTTAACTTTGCATATTGTGTTATCCTAGCTGAATGTTGGATATATATTTACTGATTTTTCTTTTATTAGCCAATCACTAAACATTATTGTTTCATTTATAAGAATAAATTAAGAGGGTTACAAAATTAACCAATAAATAATCTTAAAAGTGTGAGTAAGAAGTTGTTGAATTTATTACTTATTATAAGTAAATTGGACAGAAGTAAATTTCTTGCTATTTAAGATTATCTTTTCACTATTTAAGATTTTTAAAAATTATTTATCGAAGTAGTTTATTTAAGCATGACACAAATAGTTGAGAAAAAAATTATTAGTAGTATTTTAAAATTTAACTTAAGAATTTAGTATCTCTACTAGAAATAAGGTTCTTAAGAAGTTCATGAAATTGTATTATTTGTTCAAAGAAAGATTAGCAATAAAGTCATGTGGAAATATATGAAATAAGTCATTTTAGAAAATTTATCCAAAATCACAAATATAGAACCATGGCTACTCCTTGCTATTGGTAGTTCAAACGCAAAAAATCATTTAAATATCTTACAAAATAATGCATGAAATTGGGAAAGAAGTATATAAAAAATGAATAATAACTCTACATTTCACCATTTTATAAATGATATATTTTTTCATAAAATCTTTAATCATTCTTTTACCGGAAGTTCCTAAAATCATTCATAATAATTAAAAACTTCATGTAACGAAATCATTCATCATAATTAAAACTTCATGTCCATTAATAAGTGTAACGAAATTCTAGTTATGAGTTTATGTGAACTAAAATTTTTAGTGATACTATCTAGAATAGAGAATGTAGTGTAAAAATAATTTCATCAAAGTTGAATTATTTCATTGATATTTGTAGTTTTTAATACTTTTAGTAAGTAATTAAAGTATTTATATGTTTTTTATATCAATCAAATTGATTTTTTTTGTCTTTTAGTCAAAATAAAAAATATAATATAATGTATTTTTCTATTATTAAATATTTTCAGATTAAATTGCTATTTCAAAATCAATCGAAAACAGCTATGAATTAAGGAAAAGAAACATGCACAAAGGGAACATCGACCCCTTCAAATAACATTTAAGTTTAAAAACTGTAAAAGGAAGAAAAAAAAAAAAAAAAAACTTCTGTTGTCTCCATCGTATTAAATCTAACTTAATTTAGCTAGGTTTCATGCGTGGCCAACTAGCTAAATTCAGCATTAATTGCCTCTAGTTTTACTAAGTCTTCTGATAAATGCTTTAAAAATTAAACCAGTTATTGATCCGATTAAGATAATAATGAGTTAAGGTTATTTATCGATCACGATTGAATAATTATGCAACATGCATGTTATTTAGTTTTCTTAATTCATTCTGAAAATCTTTTAACCATTCAAGCTTAAAATCTCTTCCTAAGTGTCAACAATAAATATTGTGTTTATTTTATTAAATAATATATATAATCCTTTATTATTTTTATTTACCATTCTTTCTTTTTAATATATAAAAATTTATTTACAAGACATACTATTTGAAAAATATAACTTAAAATTTTGATCATTAAGATCTCTCACAAGGAACTGTTTAATATATTTAAATTATATTTGTATATAAATAAATTCATAAATTTGAGTATAAACATATATTATAATTATTTATGTGTATACATATATTAAATAAAATACACACACACACACACACACTAATACATACTTTTTAAGATTAAAATAAAATTAGTAAAAAATATTTAAAATTATATTAATATAAAAATTTAAACGATAATATATTGTAATTGAGATTTATAACTAGCAATAGTAATATAAAAGGGACCAATAACATACTTATACAAAGCACAACTATTTCATTGACATATAGCGTAGGAAAACAATTTCAATAGACTGAGAGAAAACATGATAACCTATATACTTATAGGAAAGTTTACATTTCTGAAAAAATGTACCTATTGTTAACCATAACTTTTATACATTCATTGAACAGCCTTCATTTTTTTAATTGTTTGGCTTAGTCGCATTGTTTTTTTTTTTTATGTATATACTGGTATTTTGCTTCTTCAATTTTGGTGAGTAGATGGTTGGATATGCCACAATTTGTGACCAAATGAATATTATTTGATTCCTCTCAAAGTAGTTTGGTTTTGACTGCAACTTAGCATTAATTGGCTTGTCTAGAAAATTTCATGTTTATGTCTCCCTACCATAACACATAGAAACCGTTTGCATATGGGTTTTTTTTTGAGTAATTTTCTTCTGCTTTTGGGTTTTTGCTTTCTGAGTCAACTACCAATATACCGAGTCTTGTTCTACATTTGCTTTTGGGAGCAATTATTTTCAATTATTATTATTTTAAATATTAAATTTAATTTAGAAATGAAAATAATATGTTTTTATAAGTTTAAATAACCTTACAAGATTACTTCCCACAATATATCTATTACAAATTTTTAACTTCTATGTTCTCATATTATTCTTCTCTTCGATTTTGATCTCTTTATTTACATATTTAAAATAAGAGTATATGTAATTATTTTAACGTTTAAGTTTATTCGAGTAAGATTCACCGGTAAATTACACAATGATTCTCTTTGATTGGAAAGACCAACCTTTTGCTTTGGATATCCATATTTATACTATTTCAGATATTTATACTATTTCAGGGTCTTTGTTGGTATAAATTTTAAGAGGAAGTCCTAATATTTTCTAATTACAGTTTTGAGATTATTTAAGTTTAATATCATACTTAGTTTTAGTTGCTAGCACGTCATTGATGATTAAGTAGTAAAAAGATGTATCCTTCAATTTTTATTGTCTGAGATTCTATACACAAATTGTCAAAATTATGTTTAGGGTTAAGATTAGATGTATGATTTGAGAAAATCTTTGTAACCGAGTAGTATATAATATATTTAAAGAGATAAAGATGTTAAAAGAATATATTAAAATTGTAATTTGTGAGAAACTCCTAATCTAATATAAGTTAGTGTTTTGGGTTTCTATACTTTGGTCAGTCATTTTGTGTTCTTGTGTTGTTGAATTTTGATGGCTTAAGATGTGTCGTATTCTTAAGTTAAAACAGAGTTATATAGAGAATTATCTAGTTATACCTTCATGAAAAAAGGCTTTTCAGAATCTCCAGGTCCTTAGTAAGACCAAGAAGAAAGACAAAGATTTAAGCTTATAAGTCGGATAAGTCCCTTAAAAAACGAGAGTGATGATATCGAAGAATGATCTTATTTTTTTTACGTGATTTATTCAAGAAAGGGATATTTATTATAATGAACAATTGAACTTTTGTACGAGGCTTTAGTATATTGGATATTCATTTTGGTATTATATTCACTCTAATATTTTTTTTACTTTTATGAGTTTACATCATGATCTCAGCAATTATTTGTATTGTTAAATAATGTCAGCGATGTGCATCCTTTTTCTTTTTCAATCTATCTTACAAACATTTTAAAATTTATTTTTTAGAAATATGATATTTTCTTAATAATCATAGTATATTATAGGGCTTTTTTCTCCATTAAACTGGAAATTCTCCGTTTATAATAATTGAAAATTAGAAGAGTTAAAAACAAGTAAACATGATAATTATGATAATTTGGAAAAATTGAAGACTATTTTTGATATAAAATTTTTTCTAAAACTTAATTAGATTGTAAATTTTAACTTTTATTAAATTTTGGATTATAGCAGACTCTATTTATTTACCTAATTGGTATAATAAACATGAGTATAATATAAACATTAGTACTTTAAAGATAAAAAAAGAAAAAATTAAAAGAATTTATTTTTAAAACATAAAAGTGATTATATTTTAGAAACATGTGGGGGTGGAATAGAAAATATATAATTTTATAAATAAATTATTTTTATACATGTTATTTCATTGAAAAAAAATAAAAGAAACATTAAATTTTGATGTAGGCTACCCAAATAAAACTAATTAGAGAAAGAGATGGCATTTCTTCTATGTAGAAAGGGAGTTGGTAGGGTGAGAAATGTTTATGCCATAGTTATGAAGTTGTGCTTTTTTATAATTAAAAAAAAAACAAAAACCTTACTTTAAATTACAACTTCTTCATACATTGAAAAAAGAGAAATCATCTTTGGAAGGATAATTTATCTATAAACTAAAAAAAATAGAAATAGTACTTAAAAGAACCACTTTTTTAGTTTATCAAACTTCCCCATAATGTATCTTTTAAAATAGATGTAATTGCAAAAAAGCAAGTTATTCCAATTTGGTAAATTTACACCCTTTATGAACTACACCCTTCTCTTTAGCTGCTTTTACTTGTCGGTATATTCAGTAGATTCAGGGGAATCATGTTCAGATGGGTTAAAGTATTACAGAGTTTGCGTTTGGAGTTATTCGTAAGTTTAATTAACATTCCAAATTGATTTGTTTAGTTTGTTTTATTTTGAAAGATGAAAATATATTTAAACGCATTAAAATCTATATAAGTCTGAATTTTTACACACTAAAGATTATCTTAACGTCCAAAAACACGACTTATTCTATTTTGAATTATTTCTCTTTTTCAACTTACTCAGGAACGTTCTTATATGACGGCAGAGTGTTGTACGGAATAGAACCAATGAAGAAGTCTTGTACATTAATGATTTCACTTTTAGACTCTGTATTATGTCAACGTTTTCTTTCCTTTTAGGTTTAGGCGTGTATTTAACAAATATTTATAAGTTTAAATATATTTTTAGTTTTTATGTTTTAGTTATTTAAAATTTTTCATGTGTGTTACTTTTATAAAATTATTGACTTAATTAAGTTTAATAACTTATAAGTTTAAATATTTGTAATTAAACTTTTATTAAAATTTTCATTGTATTTAGTATTCAAAGTATTTTTTATTTCATTTAGATATTATGTTGCTTTATTTTGTAGTTATCACAATAATGTGTTTATTATTTTTGTCTTTTCATCCTTAATTCACTTAACATTTTGTATTTTTTTCAATTCACTATTCAACTAAATCTTCATTTGTTTCCGCAGACTGGTGTGCGCAGATAGATAACAAACATAAAACAAAAGGGAACGCATAAAAATCAAGGAATAAAGATTAATTAAAAATAAAAAACGAAAAAAATATTATATTTACATATATAATCATTATATTAAATATATATATATATATATGTATTATTAATTTATTATTATTAATATTTGTATTATAATAAAGTAAATATGATTAATTATATTATATAACATAATAATAATAATTATTATTATTACTAAAATAATAATAAATTTAATATAATTGTAAAATAATAATAGTAATTAAATATTAATGAAAATAAAAGATAAAAAAATTAATATAAATTTATGAAATAATAATAAAAATAAAATACTGATAATTCATGTTAAAAATAAAAATAATAATAAAATCATACATAAAAATATAATAATGAAAATAATAAATAATAAAATTAATAATAATAAAAATAGAAGTTATAATAATAAAAATAATAAAATAATATAGTTGTAATATTAACAATAATAATTTAATCAAATCAATGACATCAAATTTTTTAGAACTTAATCTTCATTTTTCACCATTTTTTTTTACTCTAAATACATATATTTTTCACTTCAAATTCTCTTTCTCTACTTCAAATTTAAATATATCCTAATGCTTTGTTTGTTTTTTTAAATTTAAATATATCCTAATGCTTTGTTTGGTTCTTCAAATTTAAATATATCTTAATGCTTTGTTTGCTTTCCCAATATTTTAATGATAGACTTCGATTGAAAAGCGAAATTGATGCATGTTTGTATATGAGTGTGAGAGTGAAAGAAGAGGAGAGGATCTCTCTGTGAGTGAAGATTGGATAGGAAAGACATTGTCACACTATTGAAATATTGATTTTAACATGGGTTTGCAATTTTTGTGATGGCTGAGCTTCGTTGTTGGGCGAGCAATAGTCTAAGTTTCATGATGAATTTTGTTGTTGAAAGTAGAGATTGATAATGATGCTGATTCATTCATGGTTAAATATTATAAGAAAAACTGAATTTCCTGATAGAAAAAAGTTACTAACAAAATTTTAGCTATTAAAAAAATTTCATTATCCACACATTTTAATGACAAAAAAATTTATGATCAAATTTATCAACATAAAAAAATTTACCATCAAATATAATAACAATAAAAAAACAATAATAATAATAATAATAATAAATATTTTGGCAAGAACTTTTTTAGGATTTATGTTCTATTATTTTGTAATATATTTTGTATACGAGGATTTTAAGTATGCTTTTATATATGCTGTAGGTGTGCAATGATGAACATTATTTCTCCAGGTGTCTCGAAGCTGAAGTTTCTTCTGTTCCTGGTCTGTATATTGCTATAATGGTAGGGAATTACGAATGTGTAAATGGGGAGATTTTTTTCAAGTTTGGTATACTTATACAACTTGTACCCTTGAAAAGAAGTATATTTTTTTTCTGATTTAAAAAAAAATCAGGTTAAACCAATTCCGATATTACAGTCACAAACTGTTCCTTTTTCAAAATATTCAACGTTAGGTCCATGATCATAAAACTCCAAGAAAATCAAAGACCAAATCATTTTTTTCGCCGACTATACGGTTGACGTGTTGAATATCCGATCAAGTCAATATATAATTAAACCAAGTTTAATAAAATTAGTTACGGGTTAGGGTTTTGTTAATCAATATCCTAATAAAGTAGTTCTAAGAGAGTATAATCTTAAATTTTCAATTACTTAAAAAATAGTTAGTCATTTTTATATTTTTAATATTGTAAGCATTGTCAAATTAAGTTACCCTTCTCCTTAAGTTAACTTAGTTTATTATTAAATAAACGTACACGGTGACAGCAGATTAAAAATCGTGTCTCCATGAATAACTAGATTTTATTGGAGTATAACCTTCATTAGTTTGCTTTCTTTTTCTTACACACATAAAATTGGTTCAAAATCACGATTCTTCATCATATCTGACGAAAACATGAGAAAATGATAAGCTTTAATCTTCATTGTGTTCACAAATATTCTAGTGTGAATAAATGCAAATATATATAAACTTTAGCTATTATTGTTTCATAAGTAGTAGTGTATTTTTTTGAAAAAAGTAATGGTCAATGGATGAATTCAGCATTCAATAGAATCAAATCTTCATCTTCACACTGATACCATTGCTGTTATTTTTTTTTCTTGGTTTTATATGATAAAATATGTTTAATGTCAAAAAAGAATAAATCTAAAAACCTTTATTTTATTTCCTTATAAGTCAGCTTCTAAGAACATGCACACACGGTGGCTTGCATCTTTATTCGGAAAGCTTCATGCATTACTGTTTTATGCCCATGATTGTTTGAATAGACCTTTTTCTGCGCAGATTAATTTGAATTTTGAAAATGAAAATAAAAAAAATTGTTGATTTCTTTGAACCAACAAAAATATAAAGGTCGAGTGAGTTTATATCTGGTGATATATCATGCTTGTCAAATTTCAAATTCGAAAAAAGTATAATCAATTAGTTGTTCACATTCAATATAAAAAAAATATTAATCCCATAAAAAGTTGCTTTTGACAATAACTTGTATTCTAGAATGGAATTACATAGGATAATTTTTTTAATGTTATTCACACATTATATTTAAGTATTATAGTGATTTTTTTGGAGATTTTGAACCTTTAATCTTTATTTCTTCAACTTTTTCTTTTTATATTTTCCAAATATACAATTCTAGTTTCATTTTAACTTGACATGCAATATATTAAATTAGAAAGTAACCGACAACTTCTAAATTATTTTGTTACATACAATATCACTTTGGTCTCTACACTAATATTTTAGCTGTTCAAAACATATTATATCGGCCACACCCTTATTTACTAAATTAACCTCTTCAAATATTTAAAAAACACTAAGTATATCTTTTATATGAAAGAAACAGTTGTAAACATTTTAAAAGGTGTGTAATATAATTTGTTTTTTTGTGAGACAGCGCTGTAATTTACTCTATATTTAATCAAAATATTAATGTTATTGAATTTTTTTTGATAAATTTCTCTATAATTATTGTTAGAAGATAAGAATAAGAAATAAAAACGAGATGAACTCTTACATAAATTAAAATTCAGTATTAAAACTTTTATATAGTTGTTTAAATTTTTTTTTTAATTTATTTATATATAAAAAAATAATTTTAGTTTATGAAAAAAATAATTTTATTTTTTTTCTCTTAAAAATACTTATGGATACTTTTTTCCCATACATTAAAGTGTTGGCATGCAGTTGGAAATTGCTAGCATGAATCCCAAGTTTTACTTTCAATTTTAGTCTTCTATATTTTTCTACTTGTGGGATATTATTCTTCGTATACTTTCACACATCCAACTTTAAGAAGAAAAATAATGTTAGTCTTAAAAACTCATGACCACATAAGCCTTATAAACATCTTTTTCAATAAAAAAAATGTATATTGATAATAAACATATAAAACAAAACTATGTGTGAAAGTTCTTAAAGAAGATTTAGAGTCAAACTCTGGCATGTTCTGTTATCGTTTTTGTAAATAATAATTTTCAATTAATAAATCTTAATCCTAACCTATATATATTTTCACACTTAATAATATTTGAAAAAGATAGCATTTTTAAATTAAAAATATATAACTGAATACTTAATTAAGAAAAATTAAATTCGTACTCTATATTGATTATAAATATTACTCGTATGAAACAAAAATTTTATCTTACCAGTTTGATCATTTAAACGTTATTTATATTCTATTATAAAATTCTAAAATGATTCAAAAATATTATCTGCCTCTCTTTTGTAGTTGTATTGGTAGTCACATCCATCCTAGCAACACTACAACAACGAAAATGAGCAATTGATAATGACTTTATACTGGATTTTTGGGGTACTTATTATGTAATTATAACCACCTAGTGTGAATAATTTCTATTATTCCTTTATTTTATGTGAATACAAGTATTGATAATTCTGTAATTACATTTATACATTTTCTTTAGTCCTTTAAAACTATTTAGTATGAGTATTTTTAAATGGATGGAAAACATATTTTACCTTTTTAAAAACAAATAAATTTAGTTTTAAGAAGTTTCTTACTTATAATTATTATATTTTATTTATTTATTATAATTTGAATTAATAAAATGATTTTGAATCATGCTATTAAAGCTCGGAAGTCAAATATTGAATCATTGGTTGATTAGTTTTTTTTTTTTTTTTTTTTTTTTTTTTTTTTTTTTTTTTTTTTTTTTTTTTTTTTTTTTTTTTTTTTTTTTTTATAAAGATGAATGAGTTTGATATTACGAGATTTTTACCATCGAGTTTTATATGAGGATTTAATTTATTTGTTTCTTTTCCATATATTTGGATACAACAATTTTATTTTGCTTAGTTTATAAAAATCTTTACATTTATGAACAACATTATAGATTATACCTTTAATGTTAGTCTTTATATGTAATCATGTGAAGGAATGCATCTTTAATACTTGTTAATGAGGGATTTTGAAAATGTTGATCTTTGTTTTTCATTCTCTCACTTGTAAACAAACCTTCTCCTCTACTCTTCTTTTTTTAAGATTTTCTCTATTTTCAACCCTTTAAACCTTTTTTTTTCAAATGTGATTCCACCTTGCAACATCAGAAAGATTTTAAAAGTTTTTTTTTTTAATCGAACATAAATCGCTAGCTGCTTGACGTTTTCTCACTCAATCATGTAGCTCTTGAGAATGTAATACAAGAAACTACTTTAGTTAAGCTTTAGTTAACGAGATAAGAATATAATCTTTTCTTTGTAAAGATCTTGTTTACATGTAAACATTAAAGTATCTTATGTTGCATGTCGGGTTTAAAGTTCTAGGGTTGCATGTAAGAGTAAAACTCTTTAGCCGGAATTGAAGAACGTTAGTCGCATTTGCATTTGATGTTCTCCAATAACATTAGAAAAATTTGAAGGACATCAGTTGCATTTGCGCCTAACATTCTCTAGTTGCATGTAGAATTGAAGAACATCATTTGAATGTGTTTATGATGTTATCAATAAGTATGTAAAATTCTTAGCAACGTTAGTTGTGTGTGTCTAAATTTTAATGGTTTAAGGTTTAGAGTTTCAAGTTTAAGGTGTTCATACTTAAGTGAAAATATAGTTTGATATCCTTATCTAAAGAAGGTAGGTGTGTTTAAGTAAACTATCGTTTAAATCACTTTATTAAGTGCTTCATTTGATACCCTCACTCTAGAAAAGGCAAATGTGCTTAAGCGAAGTATTCATGTCGAAATGACTTCAAGTTGAGCAAAAAGTCATGTCCCTCTTCCAAATAGAAATGGATGAAATGTTAATAGTTCTTTATTCCTTAATGATTGGAAGCTTGATAGATGTGATGGTATGCATGAGGCTAGATATAACTTATGTTGTTGGAGTAATAACCAAATACCTACTGAATTTTAGAAAGAATCATTGAAAAGTAGCTAAACAAATTCTTAGCACATATAATACATGTTTGTATTATTGGGAAGTTGACCCACTCTTAAAAGATTATAAAGATCTTGGCATGACTGAAGATCTTGATGATAAATAATCTACGTTAAGATACAAACACATATAATAGAGTCGTATCTTGATAATCAAGATTATATGAATGTGTTGCTATATCTACAACAAAGATATAATATATACCACGAGTTGAAGTTGAAAATGAAATATTGTAGTGGAGTGTTTTAGTCAGCATGTTAGGATCAAGCAAAATGGATATATCATATATTGTGATAGTAAAGTGTTTTGAACTTGAGTAAAATTTAATGTATAATTCTTACTTAAAGCAAATTAATGTTATTTATTATTAAATACACAATATGATAAACTAATAAGATCTACACTTTCTTAAACTATGTAAAGTTATTAATAAAATTGTGTAAAATGATAAATTTTAAACAAAGTAATAAATTACTAAATAAAACTATTTAAGTTCAATCAGAATAAAGTGAAATAATAAGATGTATTTGATCAATTTAATTTTTTTAAACTAATATAAATGTACTCTTTAAAAGTTTTAAAATTATAAAAAAATACATAAATGTAATAAACACACAAAGTTTTGTAAAGAGTGTATTATACACCAATGATAATGTGATTAATCGAGTATTTGATCTGAATCACATTTTTTAATAATAAAATATTTTTTTTTTCTAATTTTATTTGTGTGACAATTTCGTTTCTTCCAACAACTATCCGAAGGACATGTGTTGGATACAATGTCTTTGTAATGCGTCCAACCACTCAACCCTAAATGAATATGAAGTGCTATTGTACCCGAAAAAAAAGTAGAAGATATCTGCAGTTATCGGAAAATGAAACTACTCTTCGTTGGTTTTTGGTTCTTGTTCTACAAACTGTATCCGCAGAATCGTGCTAATCATCATTTGTACTTTTACTAAAACAAATAAAGGTAAAGTATGTACTGAATGAAAAGTAACGTTGTATAAACTATTAAAACAAAAGTTAGATCTTTTCAAAACGGTTGACTTTTTAAAATAAAGTTCATTTTCATTTAATGTTACGTGTAAAAAGCTTTACATGTTATTCACGAAAATAACTTGTTACATCCAACTTTTTAACGTAAATTAATACATCTACTATATACATATATGTAGTATAAAAACTATACGAACTATTTATTTATTCTTAAAATTTAATTGTTTACATTTGATATTAACATTCTAAAAGTTATTTAGAATGCTTTATTTTCTTCACAAAAATGAATAAGTACTTTTAAAATAAATTATAAGTATATTTCATAAAAAAAACCACCAGTTTCACCTTGAAAAGTAATTCTATCATTTAAAGCTAAAAAAAGACTACAAAGTTCGTTTTTTTTTTTTATACTTGTGTCTTTGTAAACTCATTGAAGATTAATGAATAACTATTAGTCTCAGAAAACATATAAAAAATGTAAAATCGAAAACACATACATATAAAGTGTAAACCATATATACACGAAACAATTTTGGAGTTTTATGATAAACGATAAACATACATGGAAATAAAATAAAATAAAATTGATTATTTAAACAACACAACTATAAAATATATTATAAAAAATAGTGTAACTTACATAAAAAAAATCTGCTTACCCACAACTCTAATATATAGAAAACGGATGTACTATTTTCATACTCCGTTATGCATGACGAAATTTTTAATGGGAAAAAAATAATAGAAAAAAAAGTTAATTTCCTTATAATAAAATTACTTTATAAGCAAACTAGTTTGCAAAGTTTTTTAATATAATTGTTTCCAATTTATATTGTTAATTTGTGTATGAATCAATTTTAACTTAAATTTGTTTAACCTTTTGTAGAAAAATGTTCCAAATATGTTATAAGACAATTTTTTATTTCACATTGACATTTTGTATTTCAATTGTATATTCAGTTAAGGAAACTTATATATCAATATTATTTTCCTTATAAGATAAAACTACTTTATAAGCAAATTAGCTTGTAAAGTTTTTTTTAATATAATTGTTTCCAATTTATATTGTTAATTTGTGTATGAATTAATTTTTAACTTTTTATGAAAATATGTTCCAAATATGTTATAAGACAATTTTTTATTTCACATTGACATTTTGTATTTTAATTATTTGTATTTTAATTATTTGTATTTCAATTATATATTCAGTTAAGCAAACTTACATATCAATATTAATTAACACAAATTATAAAAACTTATATCTCCATACTCAAATCTAGCAATTAATACCATCATTAACAATTCCTTCAAACCATAAAATTGGATTTTTTTCAAAATCTTCTCCCTCCCAGGTAACACATTACCTTTCTCATATTAATACCAAATAATAATAGCGATTACCTTTTCTCATATTATAGTAAATTAAACTATAGTATATTTGTGAAATTAACTTCTATTAATTTTTAATCAGTTTTTTCTTTATTTCATTTTTTTTAATCAAAATCTACCTAGGAGAATAGGAAAGGTGATCTTGATGCAGTGCTTACCTAACACTGACGCATATGATTATCTGAGAAGCTGTGAGTCCAATGTGAGCACGCTCTCAACTCCCAGCAATACCAAGACTCGTTCATTGCATGCACGTTCCCACCAAACTTAAACCTTCTCAATCTTTTTCCTTTCACTTTCAATCATATCTAATGCAAAACCTAACTCATAATGCACTCTAATTATGATTTCTTCCTTTGTTTAAGTTCTTAAATGAAAAACTATAAATTTCACTTTCCTGTAATAATAATTGTGAAAATAACATTTGTATTATGTTTATTGTGTTCTAAGGATTAATTTTTATTAAAATAAATTAATGGTGTAGAAGAGTGGAAGAAAAATATGTTTCTAAAAAAAGGTACCACTGTATTTATTGTACAACAGAAAATTTGGGTGAAGGGCATCCTATAACAAAATGTGCATGGCCAAGAGGGAGACACAGAGGAAAGTGAGAAAAAGGTGAAATGTCACACATAGTGAAAAAAAAGGACAGATACAAAAAGGAATATTGAATATCCTGCCCTAGGAGGTTTTATCACATTTATTCTTTTTAAATAAAACCTGCATGAGATTTACTTTATTGAAAAAGTTTTGTCCCTTATAGGCTGTTGGTTTCATTTCTTAATTTTCATGTAATCTATTTTATAATTAAGAATATGTTAACAAATAATGTATTAAGTAATATTCTTATGCTCAATTTCCAAAATTATGTGTATAAATTTTTTTATTGAGAAAATAATTCTTAAAAGAACATTAACAAATTAACTTTTGACTCTAAGTTTTAGTTTATAAAATGTTGAAATTAACATTTTTTATCAAGCTAATACTCATGATTTAAAAATTAGAAGCACATAAACAACTATATACTATGAATTTAAAAACAGAAGCACGTGAACATCTACCTACTAGATAACTCAGGCTAATGAACATGTGTTTGATTCACATACAATCAGATCTAACACAATCATATATAATGCATCAAAAATACAAGACAACACTCAAACTCACATTAAATATAGGTACGAATAACCTCAATCTCACACACTGAAAATAATTATAAAACATTTTAATTTTTATTTAAAAAGAACATAATTATAATCAATTATACAATAAAAGAACCTTTAATTTTTATGGATATTTTTTAAATAAAAAAACTAAAAAATCAGTGAATCAAAATAAAGATACAAATGATAAAAAAAATTGAAACTGGTTACAAAATTTAATCATATTATCATTAGTTGTTATAGATTTTTAAAACAAATAGTTCGTATTTATTAGAAAGTATCACTAGCCTCCACTTAGACAAACTCGTAATAAATATAAATGCAACCGTGTCAATAGTCTAGAACAAACTACCAAAGTTCTGTAGCAATTCTTTTGGTTCAGGAAATTAATCAATTAAAAAACAGTCAGAGAAAAATATATATATTTTTTCTATATATATAGCACACAGGTTGAGCCAAACGGAAGAAAAACCCCAACACACTTCTGCTACTACTACAGTTTCATTTCAAAACAACAAAAACTCTTCCGAAACAAACCATGTCTCCGTTCATCGTTTTCTTCGCAACAATCGCTGCAATTATTCTCGTACATCGCTTAATAAAGCTCTTAACGCGTTCCTCTTCTCTGCCACTCCCTCCAGGCCCAAAACCCTGGCCCGTTGTGGGCAATTTCCCGCACATGGGCCCGGTTCCGCACCACTCCCTTGCCGCCTTGGCCCAAGTTCATGGCCCGTTGATGCACCTGTGTCTCGGATTCGTGGACGTGGTAGTGGCGGCGTCGGCGGCGGTGGCGGAACAGTTTTTGAAAATTCATGACTCTAATTTCAGCAGCCGGCCGCCGAACGCCGGAGCCAAATACATAGCCTATAACTACCAGGACCTGGTGTTCGCCCCCTATGGCCCGCGGTGGCGGTTGCTCCGGAAACTCACCTCCGTTCACCTCTTCTCCGGGAAGGCCTTGGATGCATTTAGACACTTGCGTGAGGTGAATTTTCTCTGTCCACTGCACGTAGAACACATACATCATGCATGAATAAATATATATTTTTATCTTCATGTAAAAAATTATTTTATTTTTCTTGTTTGGATTTAAATTTTTATAAATTTATTCACTGTGTGTAATGGCTCTAAATCTATACATGGATTCTGAGTTTTAGTTTACATTATACGTTTTAAGATGGGAAAGAGAACATGCTAGTTTGAGTAAGTTTTTTTTTTTTTTTTTTTTTTTTTTTTTTTTGGGTTTGAGTGGTTTCAAATGAAGAGATGTGTATGTGAGAGTAAATAAAAATTATTTCATTTTTAATTGAAAATGGATAAACTTTATGTTATTATTGTTAGTTTTTATTTTACTACTTTTTAAGTTATTATTCTTAGCTCGTTTTTTTTTCTTCTTCTAAACGTATATACAAAGTATCGTACTTTTAATTTTAAAACTGCGTATTTTTTTACCTTTTTTTTTTTTTTTTAAAAAAAAATTTTTTTTCTTTTTTTTTTTTTTTTTTTTTTTTTTTTTTTTAAAACCAATATTTTTCCGCTTTTGACTTTTTTTTTACTTTCTTTTGTAAATTCAACTATTTCACACTGTTGACCTGTATAAACTTTTTTAAATGCTGTATCTGTAGAATTTGTTCTGTTAGTCATAAAAGCTATTTACGCTAATTTATTAAAAGTGAGAACCTAGTACAGTTTAATATCAATGCACAGTTTAATTCAAAGTTCATAGATTTGGTCAGGGTGTATTTAGATTGGGAAGTGAATTTGAGATTATTTAAGATGAAAGTTTGTGAAAAACTTTATTGTTTGAATTAAAAAAAAGATAGTAAAATTTGAATAGAAAGTTGATGAGTGATTTGATAGATATAATAAATATTTTAATTTTTTCAATTGATAAAATTATAAGATTAAAAATAAAATATTAATTTGTTAAATGTGATTAATAAACTATTATTTTTTATTGATAGAATTACAAAAATATAAATGTTTTAAACTGTAAAATTAAATTATTATTAAATAAATTTATTTTGATTTTTATTATAATTTTTAATTTTAATATTTTTATTATTATAATTATTACTTATGATTTTATTGTTATAATTAATTATATTTATAAATATTAATAATAGAATTAATTATATAAAAAAAATGAAAAGTTTTCATCGTTGCAAATCTTCCCAGTTTTGCAAAGAAAAGCTAGGGTGTTCGGTTTCAGCTTTTTATTAATTTTTTAATGTATTGAACTTCAAGCTTGCGCTTTCTTTTACAAATTATCCATCTTCGCAAATCATCTCTTTCAACCAAACAGACCGTTAATGTAAAAAACTCTTTTCTAAAAGCTTATATATGTATATACTCAAAAGAATTGTCTCACTTATTGCACATGTTTTGTTTAACATTTTAAAAAAATATTTTCATAATATTCTTTAAAATATGTTAAAGTTTTATTAAAATTTTCCATTCCTTTTTTTTTTTTAAATTACAAATTTTCCGTTATAGTACAAGAACAGAGACCTCTCCTACTAGAAAATGAGACTTACAACACACTGCATTCACTATCTTTTGAAGAAAAGAAAATTGAGGAAATGAAAAAGAAAAAAAAAAACGGAATACCACAGTACAAACAATTAACCTCCAAAGCATAGTTATATCTTCTTTTTTATCAGCCCAAATCATAGTTATATCATAATATATTTTAATTTTTAATTTATTGTCCTTCA
>Ga0209700_106880_pt1 | contig 16911 bp, 10 predicted proteins | sample SiratroredBW_FD_187528 | JGI IMG/M metagenome (GOLD analysis project Ga0209700, IMG submission 187528) | Root nodule microbial communities of legume samples collected from California, USA - Siratro red BW (SPAdes) (version 2) | ecosystem: Host-associated > Plants > Roots > Nodule | place: USA...
TTTGAGTTTTTTTTTTTTTTTTCGTTGTAATAACTACAAAAGTTTAGAGTGATTTGTTTTCACCCAAATACAATCTTAACTTCTTCTACTTATAGATTCTCTTTGATGGTCACTAACCTTAATTAAAAAAAAAATGTGTTTAGTATCTATTATACCTCCACAATATAATATAGAATGTATAAATGCATGTCATCTAAATATTCATATATTTGATCTTTGTCCAATAACTTAGTTTATTTTCTCTAGTCTTATCGATTATTTCCTTAGTGACAAGAATTTTTTTTATCAATGTATTTGAAGAATTTTAACTGAGTTAAATTTATATGTCTTCTATAATTTCTTTCGTCAATTATTGTTTTAAAAAAAACGATCAATATTCTTTGTTTGCATCCTTATCCCATTTATTATTTTTATGTAATCCGTCTGATTTAATGTAATTTGAAACAGAAGAACAATGAATACTTGAATAGAGTTATAGGTAAATATTTACAAAGAGTTATATAATAATTTAATTAAATATTGACAATTCACATAACAAATATAAATTGGGCCACATGCTTTTTAAAATTTTTGTGATCGTCAAATTGGGTTGATTAAACTATACTGGTATTTGATATTTAGAAAATGATTGGTTCAAAGAGGGAGTTTCGATAAATTCTACAAATATTTGGGCATATATGCACATCACAAGGCATAAACAAAACCTACTTAACGTTATAAATTATGCTAACCAGTTCAAAACAAAGCAAAAAACAAAAAAAATTACACGTTGCTGATGGCCGGTTATAAGTAAATTTAGACTAAAGATAAATGTTAAAACAATATGTTGACCTCATTGGAGTTTTGCTCCTATATTTTACAAAAAAACTGCAATTAGTGTCCCTGATTTTTTTTCCTACAATTTTAGTCTCCTATTTTAATTATTCACCTATTTTTTTTTACATGATTTTAATCTCTCAATTTTTAATTATGTATATTACATGTTTATTTTTAATTTAGTTTTTTAAAATTTTTATTACTTTAGATATAACTGGTGAAATTAGGAAAAATGCATTATGCTTGTGGTTTTGTTTATAGGATTGAGAAAGATAAAAAGGGTAAGGACTCATCACCAATTGTAATTTATTTGTGATTTGATATATTTTAAAAAAATTAAAAAATAAACAAATTCGTGGAAAATTATAAAATATCAAGTGATAGAATATTATATAAAAGAATTCAAGACAAAAATTATGGATAATGAAATTTTGAGGAACTAAAATTGTCAACAAAAAAAAAATTAAAGATCGCAATTAAATTTTTTATAAAATATTGGAATCAAGATTACAATTAAGCTATATTTTGAAAAAAAAAATCACTCGATATAAATAAAAACAATTATATAATTATATTAAAGATGAGAGGGTTTAGATTTTTATTATTCAATAAAAATGTTGGGTATCATATAAATTATTTTATACTTGAAAATTATATATATTTCATGGAAATGATAAACGTTATGATTTTATGTTTGATTAATAAAAAATATTATTGAAATTACTTGTAGAATCACTTGATAATAAATAAAAGTTTAATATGTTATTTTATTAAAATATTTAGTTTTCTACCATATTAAATGATTCAATAAGAGTAATTTGACTTTTTAGTAAAAAAATTATTTTAATTAATTTTTTTTTATGAGATTGACTTTAGAAAACTTAATAAGAAAATGAGGATCATTGTTTCCTGAAAATATTATGTTATAGAAAATAATTCAAACAAGATAGAAATAAATATTTAAGGAACTAAACAAGATTGGCTTACTTAAAATAATATTACCAGAAAATAATATTCTCCAATAACATTTTTTTTACCAAATATCCTACAAAAAGATCAAATTGGTAGGTTAGATATATTTTTCCTAAATTAAAATTAAATGTAATAAAAAATATATAATATTATTCTTATTAAATAATTTAATATAAGAATATATTAAAAACACCACTAAAATAAAAATAAAGAAATCAATGTTAACACACAGATACTAACAATTTTGTCAATACTTAAACTACAGATGTTCTCTATAATTGGTAAGTATTATATATATATATATATATATATATATATATATATATATATATATATATATATATATATATATATATATATATATATATGTATGTATGTATGTATGTATAAGAAACAATAAATATAGTATTTAATTTCTACATTAATATTATAAACAAAATTAATATAGAATGTTTTATTGAAATCACATTAGTGTTTCTAACTGATGAAGTAGATATGTTTGAGTCCAAGACTCACTTTTCCTTTATTTTTCCCTTTTCTTTGCTTTTTCTTTTCTTTTTATATTCTTATTTTTTCTTCTTTTCTGTAAGGCTCCCCACCTTCCATTCTCCTTCATTTCTCTTAATTTGTCACTCCATTCATCTTTCAAAATCAGATTCTATTGTGCAATACCTGGTGAGTCTGAGATCATTCTCAATCAATTAGATTTCAATTTAGAATAAGTGATATTTTATGTAAAAATCTCTCCTTTTTCTTTCTTTGATAGCTTAACTATTGATGGAGTTTTTGTATGTTTAGTTAGTTTGTTTTACTATTTCAAATTACTATTGATTTTTCGTTTGTATATAATTGTTGTTGATATTAAAGTGATTATTTGTATATTAAAATGAATTTGATAGATGTCAAAGTGTAAATTGATTTTTGAATTTGAGAATGACTTGAAAAGATCGAAATAAGTATTTTTAGTTTGTTTTTTTTAGTAAATTGCTTTTCTAGTTTTAAAAGTATGTTTAGACTTATTAGATTTGTTTTGGTTAAAATTGATTTTGGGTGGGGTTTTAAACATTATATATAAATTGTTATTGTTGCTTTCGCGCTCTAAGTGACATTGAAGTGAAGGGCTTCAATATTCGTGTAAAATACTATTTTTAGAGTGACCAATTGGACGTTTAAGAGATCATTTTCCTTATTAAAATTAGGAGTTGAAAGTTTGAGTGATATTGATGGAATAACTATCCTCTCTTCTTTAGAAGTTTCTCGCACAAGCTATGAAGTTCTAAGTTTTTTGGATCAATCTTTTAACCTTGTTTTCCTAGGATTATATAACTAGGTATCGATTATGCAACATATAAATACTTTGAGTAAGGATGAATCCAAAAATAAATTATATCTAATTTGAGTTTCTCACTTTTGACAAAATGCTCAAACACTAAAAGCTCTCCAGCTATATTACACAACTTAAGTAAAGAGATTCTAATGACATAATTTCATGTTTTCTTCTACAAGTTGCTCAAACAGCATTTTTAGATGTGTGAATCATTGTTAACTAAAATATTTAATGTAATTAATAGGATGTTATGATTTATGATATTGTGTTGTTTTAGTTATTATTGAAATGATTATGAATCTTTGCAATTATATTTAAGATGGTATGTTAACTAATCATATATATATATATATATATATTTTAAATAAAGTTTAAATAATGTAAATTAAGATATATGTTGATGAGAAGTTTAGGAAGACAATTCTTATACATCCGAAAATTTATAAATAATTTACAAACTTGATTACAATGAGTTTATCTGATTCCGTCATTATATAATGTGCTTGTGTATCAAAATCTTGAATTGAATGTTCATCTTTGAAAGGATATGCTTAAGATTCCTATTTTTTTTTTTTTTTTGTGTGTTTGAATCTATTATAAATATATAGTGGGTGAAAATATTTGAAGAATAAGTGATATATAAATAAATCACACAAGATTATTTATTACGTTTCGTATATGTTATCCTCGAGCTGCTACTTAAAAAGAGTATAGTTACATAAGCTACATAATAACAAAAATGTCATGTCAAAGATATTGTGAATCAGCCTTATGTAACATTTTTTATTTGATAGAACAATGCAATAAAACAATGGAATCTAATAGAAGAGATTAGTTTGATTTTAAATGGTAAAGTACGATTCTACTTGATGTCTTATATATAAGTGGTTAAAATGATCCCCGATAGAATAAAGCTTTTGGAAGAAGAAAGAAAAAAAAAAAGGTTAGAAATTTGAGGAGTGTATAAAGCGATAAAACCTAGATTACATGAGCCTTGGCTTTAGCTATTATATATAGGATCATAACATCTCGTTGTTCGCAACTATCATAGAGAGATTCAAAATGAAGAAAATTGGTGTGTTGGTGCTTTTCTTTTGCCTTACAACAACACATCTTCTATCTCTCACAAACGCAGCAAAGCACAAATCCAAAGGTCATCATCATTCCCCCAAGTACGAACCCTCTGGAACGCATGCCATTCTCACCGTCAACAACTTTGCTCGCGGCGGGGACGGAGGGGGCGCCGCCGAGTGCGACGGCAAGTTCCATCCGCTGCCACAAAGAGTGGTGGCACTGTCCAGCGGATGGTACAATCACGGCGTACGGTGCGGGAGAATGATAAAAATCAAAGCGAGAAACGGAAGAAGCACGGTGGCTAAGGTGGTGGACGAGTGTGACACCAAGCATGGCTGCAAAAACAACATTGTTGATGCTTCCGAAACTGTTTGGAAGGACTTGAGATTGAACACCAATGATGGTGAAGTTCCAGTGACTTGGATCATGCTGTAAACTCATCAATCATCATCACAATAAATAAATAAATAAATCAACAAATGATAATAATATGATGATGATAATAATAATAATAATAATAATAATAAATAATAGTGATGATGATGATCAGAGGCATGTGTTCTATATGTGTATTGGGATAATGCTACCTTGGTTCCATATTAATCACAATGTACTGTGTATAGTCTTCAATTGTAATTGAAGATGACATCATATTAATGATATGTCGTGGTACTTTTATGCACTTCACTTTCATCTTTCTGCATGCAACTAGTTTATGATTTCATTCAACAATTTTCCTGCATTTTTTTCATCAATAGTGTAGGAAGGAAGTAATTATACACCAGCATTTTTAAACATGATTTTCAAAGGAAAAATGCTGACAACTACAAGAGTTGTTCAAAGGAAAGAAAGTTTGGAATATGAGTTGTGTTTGATTTGCTGCAGTGTATTGGTTACATAAGAACAATATCTCATTTAACAGAGAAGAACCTGATCAGAAATTGAGTTATGAACTTACTAGAAGATGTTTGAATTGGCTTTTTAGCAAGTGTAAAATGGTTTTCTTTTTCATTCTTGGACTTCCAATATGTTTTGTATTAAAACTTTGTAATGGAAGGTTTCAACAATTTGTATAAGGATTATTAGATATGTTATACCTAGCTTTCTGATTATATACTATCTTTTGCCTGATACAAAAACCTATAAGAGGTGTCACACTTGTAGTAGCCTTCTTAAAAGTATATAGCCATCAAAATTTAATATATACTCACTCCGTTTCTGTTTGTAACTCTTTCAACTATTTCATACTTGTTAAGAGAATTATTTGAAAATAATATAAGTTTGTTAGTCCTTTATAGTGCTGTTCTAAAATTATCTTTATTGTATCTAAATATAAAATAGATTAATGAAGTTTTGATATCTATATTCTTGAATTATATTTAGAAAGTTTTTTTTTTCATAAAAAGATTATTCTTTTCAAGACAAAACTTAATAAAAAAATATGTTATAAAAATTTTGTAAAGAATCTCTTAAAAATGAACCAATTTGGTCCTTCAGTTATATATATCTTAAGTAACGAAACGGTTAGTTATACTCTTTCATGCAATGAAACAAAGTCATCTAATATTTTAATCCAATACAGTAATTACATAGCAAACATAAACTGACCACATACTTTTATTTTAAAAAAGTATTCGTTTATTGTGATCATTGTGGTTGATTTAATTAGGCATAGGTAAAACCTAATTACGTTTGCTAGCCGCCACATTCAGAGAACAAAAATGATACTTCGACATTTAAAGAGTTGTATACCGCTCTTCATTTTAGTTTTAATAATAAAAAAGATAATAAATGGTATGTTTATAATTAAATGTTATAATAGTTATTAAAATAATAACAGTAAGAGTTGTAATATAGGTGTAAAAGAAAAGGAAGTGTTTAAAGTATGATGATACTTGAAAGAAAGCGGAAGAATTCAAATGCCACTCATAGCTGGTTTCAGCTATCTTTAGATTTATACAGAAATGTAGACTAGTATTTCTTTTACTAAATTAAGACAATCCACTAAAAATACGGTCACTTCGTGGTTTTTTATATGAAGTTTAAGAATTACAGACAAACATATTTAAATATGATATTTATAACTATTAATAAAAAAATAAATTTATAAATTTAAAGAAGATAGACATTTAGATTATTATTTAAGCCAAGCTTAAATCTCGTTTGAAAAATAATAGATTTTATTATTTTTTATTATAAAAGAAATATTAAACAGGAGGACTAAATCGTTCACAAACTATAACCACACAAAAAAAAATATGTATGCATTCTTTTATAAAAGGACATACAATAATGTAGTTCTGCATGTGATACAAAACCATATATCTCAGTCCAACGTAAAACATCTATCAGACCAACATACAAAAGTAACTACTAGATCCACAGAACAAAGTTCATGTGGAAATTATTCAAAGAAACAAGAGACTATCAATCACTTACATGCCATTAATATAACCAAATACAATCATATCTAATATAGCTACTTCAAACTCTAATAACTCTTAAATAAATTATTAGATTTCAAACTTTGGGTCAGAATTTGGACTCAAGACCAGCTAAAAAACATTGAAAAATTTAATATTTAGTAAAAGTTTACATTAGTTTGATTCTTCTCTTTTATATATATATATATATATATATTCTAATTTGAATAATAGTTTTTCAAAAACTCGCTGTTGTATTAATATAAATGTGATGTCTTGTTTATGTAGATCAAAATTGACGTAATATATTGTTTAAAATATAAATAATTTTATCACATTGTTATTGTTATTCGGTTTGATTATAATAATATGAAACATAATTTAACAATTTGATCGATAATACAAAGTTATTAAAGTTATTGAAGATATAGCGTTTTATATAAATTAGACTAATCTAATTTGATTTTTATCCATAGTAAACATTGTTTCAATCTCAAGTATACTAAGTTAACATCGTCCAGGTCAAATGTTCTAATGACATAATAAAAGTTTCATACAGTTAACAAGTTAAGATTAATGGTAAGTTATATACGTTATTCATTTTTCTTCACTTATCAAGAAGTCTTTTAAGAATAAATATGTAATGAAGATACAAATTTATAAAAAGTAAACAATATCTGGTAATCGATTATGGTAATAATGTTTTTATGAACTTGAAGCGGAAACAATATATCTTATAAAGATAAATTAAACTACATTAGCGTATAACTTACACTAAAAGTATATTAAGGTTGGTATAATATACATTTTTCAAAACATGTTAATATAATATTTTTTTTATCAACAAAAGATATGTTAGATCAAAATTTAAGCAATTTGGGTGCTTTAACCTTTTTATAAAATGGATACATATGATAATTAAGATTAAGTATTTCTAAGAAAAAATGACTTGGTAAAAAATAGTCACTTCCGGAAAATATTGCTCCTTGTTATGGATGTAGAAGCTTAGAGATAATGAAAGACTTGATGGTTTGAGATGAATTTAAAAGATTTAATCGTTTGAGATGAATTTAAAAGAGGAAACTTAGAAGAGAGATGATTTCAACTCTCGAAAAAAAGGCTTGGTAGCCCTAAGAGAACTTTCCTAAGAAAACTTTCAAAACAAGTGAGATGCAAAATATCAAGTATAACACAATGCATTCAAAAGTGAATTTACAAAGAAGTGGAGAGTTCTTTATATAGTAGTTTTGATCGACCAAAGAGGAAAAGTCAAGAAGGAAATTCAAATTCGAGTTTCTTTAATTTTAAGCATAGTGGATCAAGTGACACTTTCCTATTCATATTTTTCATATTTGAGCTTGTGCTCTAATGCAAAAAGCATGTATGCACCTCTAACCTAACTTTGACATCTTAGGGTTTCTCTTGAGTTTAAGTCAACCCAATTGAAATCCTATCTAGACTACTCTAATCCTAATCTACTTAAGATCCAAATACAAGTCCAAAACCTTATACTACTTGGCCTTTATGTCCTATACTACTTGCCTCAAGTAAAAGGTCTAAAATATCATATACTACTCTATACAATATATCACAAATTAAGACTTGACCCATGATGATAATAGCTTGGGATCATAGGCTTGCTGAAGTCAGTTGAGACCAATCTTCATGAATCCTTCGAGCCTTAGTCTTAGTTATTGGTCCCTTAGTTAAGAATCTTCATTTGCTTTGTACATTTTATTATATTTTAGAGTTGGCATCTTTAAAGATTAATTAGGCAGAACTGCCTGTAAGCTCCTAATCAAAGTGCTAAGTTTTCAACCTCTTTATTTTAAATATTGTGGATGGATTGGTTTCCATCACTTCCTAAAGATAAATATTATTTCTCATCCAATAATAAACATATCAAGTTCACTAATTACATATTAAGGGATTTAAAAGGTGTTTTCACAACTCAACAATGTTATGTCCCTCCCAGATAAGATACACTAATATAATTGATTATTTGTGTTGCTTCTCCACCATACAAACTCCTGCTCGTCTTGGCTCTATTTATCTAAGTTAGAAGCTAAAAGTACACTACAAAAAGATTATGAATTATATAAAATATAACATAAAAAAATTATAAATTATATAAAATATTACATAAAAAAATTATGAATTATATAAAATATTACATACAAATATGTAAATTTGTATATAAAATTGATATTATATATGAAATATTACATACTGCAAAATAAAGATTACATACGAAATACTTGGAAAGGTAATATCGAATTGGATAAATTGTGTTAATAAAAAATCCATCTTCTCAAACTTTTAATAAAACACATTTCTTTAATCCTCTGTGCCCTATCGTTTCATATGCTTCTTTCTAATATGGAAAATGATACTTTGACACTGATTTTTCTCTTACTTCCATTTGACACTCCGACGTGGCAGTGCTGTCTCGCCTGGCAAAGAAAGAGAAAACCATCTTGTTTTCTGCTTACGTGGTTCATGTTTGTCTTTTTGCAAAGGGTGTTTTTTGTCATTTGCCATCTGAAAATGCAGGGCAATTTGAGAGGGAAAAGCAGATTTCATTTTGCATTGCACTCATTACCCCCACTTGCTCTGAAGGAGAGAGAACAGAGGAAACAACAAGATTCGCGTTCCTTTTCCACTGTTGCCTTCGTTTTCCGGCCGCCAATCCACCGTCACGTTGGTGTTCTCTCATCCGTTGTTGGTATGAAACATTGTTGGTGGTTTTTGTATGAGTGTTTCGTTCATGTTTAATAATCGTTTCTTCGTGTGCTTTTTATGGTTACTGGTGTGAATGTGTTGTCTTTTTTATGTTGAAGAATCATATATTGGTGTGCTTTTTGGTTGTTGGTTTGCATCTGTGCCTCGTTGTAGAAGTCGTTTATGTGCATTATTTATGCTTGGTGGTTATGCATGTATGCGGAAAAATGATTTGTTGTTGTGTTCTGGGTTTCTGGTTTCCATGTTTTCATCCTTTACCGACGACAATAGCATCCTTATAACAGAAAGATCATGGTGGGCTTTCTGTTCCTAGTTTTATTTTGTGGTACATTTATTCGAAATTACTGAACAAACCATTTAGGTGAGCACAGCGAACCACTTAGGTGAACTGGGCTAACCACTTAGTGTTTTCACTCCTGAGACACATGTGTGTTCCAAAACTACACACAGCGAACCACTTATTTGAGAATACTAAGAATCAATTGAGAGTAACTACGAAAATCAATTTAGGCAAACTAAGGACTTCTTGATCAAATTGAAAGGGGTTTTTTTCTTGAAGAATCAATCTTGACCAAAGTATTGTGCTATTGGATTTCTTCAAGACCATGCAAAGGCCTTTCTTGCTACGCCAATCAGGGAGTTTCTCAACCTTTCTTGAACCTGTTTGATTCAAGATTTGTGTTATTTCATTGTAATTTTGTATAATTCTTAAACAATTGTATTGAGTGTGAGCTATAGGGTTTAGCCGTGTATTGTTGTTGAATTGATTGGGGTTGCGGGGTATAGTTTCAATAATTTGGGGGTTTTATTGGTTCTTGCGGGGTGTGAGAAGTGTGTGATTGATTATAATTGAACAATTGAATGTTTTCGTAAAACTTTCTTTGCTAGTGAGGGCAAAGAAGACTGGACGTAGCCCTTGAAGAAGGGTGAACTAGTATAAAATTGATTGTGTCTCTCTTTCTTGACCCTTCTCTTACCTTCTTGTTCATTTTCTTGTGTTGCCCACTACAATTGAGTGTTAATTGTTTTAGTTCTAGTGAATTTGTTGCATAATTGAATCAACTGTTGTATTTCTGATTTGTTCTGTTAATTGCAAATTTAATTTGAAGCTGTTCTACACTGGTTGGTGTGTATTTTTGAAGCTTTTATTGTTGCTGCATAGTTCTTGATTTTCTTACTACAGAAACACATTTTGTCCATCATCATAGCACTGTAATTGGATTTTTAATGTGACTCATTTTAATTAGATTTGTTTAGTGTTTCAATTCATTGTATGTGCTATTCAACTTTGATTTGGATTCTTGTAATTGAATCATGTACATTGGTGAATCTATGATTGATTAATCTGTTGAAATTTTGTTTTTCAATCTAGTTTAATACAAACTTTTCAGCATAATTACATTCAGTCTTTTGTTTAATTACATACTAGTCATCTCTTTAAATCTGTTTTGTGCTTTGCAAATCTTTTAACTGTTGTATTGAAAGCTCTGAATATTCTAGTTCTCTGCTGCTCACTGACCTATTTTTTCTGCACCTATATAGTAATTTTGTTATGCTATATTTGGATCTTATTTGTGCTTATTCTTGTTAAAGATCCAAGCATTTTTACTGCATATTGTTCTAGTGATTGTTGACTGTCATATACCTGGTTTTCTCAATTTGGTTTTGAAATTTAATTTGAATTGTTTGCCTAATTGGTTCTGATTTTCTTCTAAACTGGTTGCTGCTATAAAATTGTACTTGCTGAAATTTCAATACTGGTTCAAACTGCAGTTTTGGAGTATTGCCTTTATGTTAGTACTTCTATTGTTATATACACTAATTCTCAAATTGTTTATTATTTTTGAGAACTTTGTTTACCTTTTTGAAGATTATTTTATTTCTATCCGTATATACTGCATTCTGTCAATTTTAATTGCAAGGTTTCATCTCTGCCATACGTTGATAAGTATATTGTGTAATCAATTTATTTCTTCTCTGCACCTTGTAGCATTGGTAATTGAGATTCATTAAAGGTTTTCTATTTGTGAAAGATGTTTTGAGTGTTTTAAATTGTAAAAATCTTTTAAAGTTCAATTCACCCCCCTCTTGAACTCAACCAAATACAATTTCAAATTTATCTACGGAATAATCCGTATGTAATGTTGTAGATAGCTACAACTCACATTACATACAAAATATTTTTTTTATGTAATTTATCTACCAAATAATTTGTATGTAATGTGCATTGCAGCTATCTACGACATTACATACGGATTATTCCATAGATAAATTACATACAAAAAATTTATATGTAAATTTTGTATGCAATTTTTCGATAACTACTGTTTACATACAGAATTTGAATATTATCTACGGATTTCTTTCATAGATAAAATTGATTCTTTTTGTAGTGGTAGCATGTATACCCCACTCACACCAGTGTTATATTAAGAAACTAGCTACCCTAATTTATATTTGACATTGTACACTTTATTACCACTTTCAATATTCCACCTCCTATATTCCCCTAGCATGATCTCATTTATAAGTTACTATTATGGTTCCTTCTCTCCATAGATCGCCCAACTTTCTCACTCAAACAATGTTCAATTTATGCCTACTATATTTCTAATGATAGAAATATCAATCTGAATAACAGAAATACACCCCGGGTAGTTTACACTTTATTCAAGTCCAAGCTCTCAACTCAATATATGAATAATTTAATTACTTTATTATTATTATTTAATATAAAAGATAAATAATTATGATAATATGAAATTACACTTTGATTGGAAGTAGTGGTGGATCTTGCCCTATAAATTTGGAAGGCCAAAATAATATACTCAAACTAAACATCATTTTTTATTATCTATCTATCATAAAGTAGCGTGGATGAGCTTTTCTACCTTCTATATGCGTACTGCACCACCCTTATTTTATACATGAACAAATGATATGGAACAAATGCACCCTCTTTAATCACCAACAACATTTATCCCTAACTCTGCTTTCAAAGAAAAAGGTTCAGAAGTGGTAGAACTAGTGATAGAGGGGGTTGTGGCTACCCCGCCTCCATTATAAGCTTTTCCTTTGGTTGGAATAATTTATATTATGTATCTTTTGGTACACTAATATTTTATTTGGTAGTTGGTTTTTAGGTAGTATTAGGATGTATTTCAGGGATATACTCATCTAGAGCCTTTTTAAATTGACATAGTTGTTGTATTGATGGAATTTCATTTTGGGTTATGCTTTGTATCAATTGTTATTTAGATATACTAAAATTGTAGTATGAATTAAGGGACACATTAGCAACGTAAATGGTATCATGTGTTGTTTGATATCTCATATTGACTAGAGATAAAGTCATTTTCATAGTTTATAAGTGGGTGCAAGCCTCATATTACAAACTAATTTTGTAAAGTTCAGTTAGGCTTCAAGTTCATTTCTTGATATGGTATTATAGTCATTGAGAACCTATCGTAGCGAGATTTGATGGGCCTATCGTGTCACCTAGCATTGGACCACCATAAGTATCTAGTTCTATGCACGAGTTGGGGATTCTTGGTGAGAGGGATGTTGGAAATCTCATATCAGCTAGGGATAATACCATTTTATAGTTTATGTTGAGGGTGGCATCAATTGTCCCGTGATGGAGACCTAGGTGGGTCAAGTTATAATTGAATCGTGGCGTTTGGACTTCTATGCTCTTAAGTAGAAAGAGTTGTGCTCTAACTAATGGCTAGAGCTTTTGATCTAGTAGTAAGCGCTTGATCCAACAATTGGTGTCAGAGCCAAGGTCATGAGTTTGATTCTCAGTGGAGCAATTACTTAGGAAAGGTTGTTGCAGGTTACATAATTGTCCCATGATGGAGGCTAGGTGAACCGAGTCACAATTGAATAGTTCGATTCGATTCCTAGTGGGACAATTGCTAACGGAAGCCTAGGTGGGCAAAGAGTTGTGTCGTGACTAATGGTTATAGTTTTTGACCTAGTGATAAGCGCTCAATCCAACAATTTATAAATATGTCCAAACCCCGCTTTACAAGTTGATTTTTTAAAGTTGAGTTAGGCTTAAAAGTATAACTTATACTACAACTTGTACATGATATATATATATATATATATATATATATATATATATATATATATATATATATATATATATATATATATATAAATTGTATTCAACTTCTTTCAATTAAATTATATTTTTTATATTTATTATTAAATTAAAAGGCTCATCTCTCAAAAAATACAACATATATTAATATAAAATTATTTAATATTTCAATTATATAGATCAAAAGTAATGTAAGATATTATTTTCAAAAAAATTAAAATATAAATTATTCAATACCTAATTAATTATAGTTAATTTTAATTAGATTTGACGTATATAGTCATAAATTTATAATTTAAAGAGTATATTGATAAAACTCACTTTCTTCATATAAACTTATTAATAATCTAATATGATACGGTTTCTCCATATATCTATATATATTATTTGACCCCGATATCTTTCATTCTCTTATATCGGGAACATTTAATCTAATCTCTACCAAATTATTTCATATCAGAATAAGTACAATGAGAGTGTCAAATTTGTCATCATGAATTCATATAAGTTTAGTATCAGGTCAGCAAGAAAGTGATTGCATATAGTTTTGGGAATAGTCTCAATATGTGTTTCACACTAAACACTATCCATTGCTCAATTCCTAGATTCATCCTTACTCTCATAGAAAATGTTGAATAAAATAATAAATAATTAGTTTGAGAAAACTACTTCCATGGACTCTTCAAATGATTTTGGCATGGACTTGAAAAGAGAAGCATGAGATGGTGGATGACGGTGAAGATGATGGGTATGTAAGCCTACCCAAGCCTGTGGCTATCTTGTTTTGAGTAAGAGGATAATCCAAAGGTTGACGAATTGACCATTGACCATGGATATCATCCTAGATCTCATTGAGTAAAAAAGTTGGCTTAAAGTGAAGAAAAGTGCACCCGAAAAGACGTGGGTCAAAGTACAGAGTATTTTTCTTAATTGTTTCATCCCAAATCAATCCATCGCTAACCGAATAGAATAGGAAAAAAATCATTGCTTTTGCTATAAATTATTATCATATTTTGGAAGTGATGTGATTACCATTGTTGTCCAAATAAAACAAAGCATTGGTTAAATTGGTCGGTAGTGCCAAACAGCCAACACAAACTGAGGATCAGATCAACAACGACAATTAGTTTGGTTTGCACTACAATGCTATCTCTTTAGTTGTTCTAAAGTTTTTGACATAGATGTGTTTGCGCGTGCCTATAATTTTTCATTCCATGGATGACTAAATTGTTTTCTGAAGTTAAAAAGTTTCATTTACGCAACATTGCCACGAGTCTATGTGTGTTTAATATTCATTTCATACTTTAGGAAAAGACCTAACATAAAATGGGGTGATTCTAAGGGGAGGGGGTGTCCTACCAAAAATGTGAGGCATGCATATATTTTGAATCATAAAATATATAACCTTATATGAAATCAAGGGTAGTTAGACTATTCATACAGATAATGTTTTGGAATATCTTGCTATGAGTGTAAATGGGCCAGCAATCACTACTTATATTATATATTTTCGATTATCTTGTAACTCTTAGTATTAGAGTAAAAATAAAAAAAAAATAACAACGTCATGTTACCATGACCGGAACGAAATTTTCTTAAAAACATCTTTGTATATTTTTTGTGATTAACTAATATGCACATTACATTAGTTTCTGGAAATCCATGCAATATATGTAATGCGTATAACATCAATTTTTATTAGAACTAGTGTGGTATATATATAAATACGACACTAGCAACTGAAACATCAATCTTAATATGAATATTATAATTTTAGGGTATCAATGAAATTTCTTTTTTTTTTTTTCTCAACTTTCGTAACATAGTTGTTTCTAACATAGTTATTTATATAAGTCAACATTTCACCTCTTTGTTGTTCTCTTCATTCATCTTCAACATTTCACCTCTTGTTGGCTAGTCTCACAAGCTATATAATTTAGTTTCACTTGTAAATTATTTTATAGTTTTTATGTATTGTAGCCTTGTATAGAATTTATTAAAATGATAAAGAAAACAAGATCATAAGATCTAGACTATACACATGGAAAGAAATAAATAAAACAAATTACAAACTAATCTATAAGGGTATTATGAAAAAACAAAAGCACAAAACTAAAAATTAAGGAAAATTCACAAAGAGTCAGAAGAGATTTATCCCTTGTGGTAAAACACAAAACAACAAAGTAAAGAAAATAAAAACTTAGGTGCACAAAATCTTCTATCATTTCTTTTCTATAGTACTCACTCTAATAAATTTTTTAGCAACCTTCGAAACACTCTTTCTCGGTCTTTCAAGTTTTCTAGAAATTTGAACACATTCTTCCGACTCATCTGAATCATTAGGAGACTCTATTCCACTCGATTTTCCAAGTACTTTGAAACCAAATTACACTCATCCTCAAACTTAGAAAGAGCCTGAGAAGCCTGCATTGATCTAGCATCTGGTTCTAGCCTTCGGGGCATAACCTATAGCAGTTTAGTTCAAACTAAAAAAAGTAAAGAAAACCCCTGGACCATATGAATCAAAGAATGAGAAACTTTCAAACCAACAATCTCAACCCCAACAAAACCATGTAAAGCTGTTCCAAAGGCTTTTCTAGCAACTATAGAGCCATTTTTAGGTGACCTAATAGGCCTACAAAGTGATTGGATCAGATCATCATGTCCATCAAAGTATGAGTTTGAGCCCTCCTCCTCCAACATATTCGTCTACCTCTTAGAAATCGGTCTCTACTCCTTGTGATTGATTACAAGAGCAGCACTATCAATTAGCAAAGAATTTTCATCCATATATTTCCTTGGTTCTGGAATTGTTTCATTATCCTATAAAGAATTTTCATAAAGAAAAATAGATTCTTTGCTTTGAACAGATTGCATATGTATTGCATGTGATTGTTTTAAGGCATTATGCATAATAATTTTTTTTTTCTTTAGGAATAACATTATCCATAATAGGTAAAGATGGACAAGAATTGGAAAGAACCAAATCCGTAGGAGGAACAGGATAGATAACCATTAGGAAAGGTTTGTTTATTGTGTTAAGCAATTGGAGAAGTGTAAAAAAGACTTGGCATGCCTTCAAAACTATCATCAAGATGAGAACTCAAAGTATGATGCACATCTACAACCACAATAGCGACATCAACATCTCTCTTAGAAGAAAATTGAGAAAGTTGTGAAGATAGAACATCCTCACAATTATCACTAATATTTTTGACACAAACTATTTCTTGGTTTTTCAATTGTTTTCATTATGCTCCTCTTGATTACTCCTACAAGAAGAAAATTCATGACTTATCATTTTTGCAAAAAAAAAAAAACAGAAAGGAGAAAATATTTCATATTTAATATCTATTATAAAGCAAAATCAGGACATTTCACTTGAAAATTGTTAAGACAAGATAAAAAAAAAAAAAAAAAAAAAATATAAAAAAAAAAAAAAAAAAAAA
>Ga0209700_106883_pt1 | contig 16901 bp, 10 predicted proteins | sample SiratroredBW_FD_187528 | JGI IMG/M metagenome (GOLD analysis project Ga0209700, IMG submission 187528) | Root nodule microbial communities of legume samples collected from California, USA - Siratro red BW (SPAdes) (version 2) | ecosystem: Host-associated > Plants > Roots > Nodule | place: USA...
AACCTTTGGAAACTCTTAAAACTCCACCTTCAGCACAATACTTGTACCCTTGGAAATCAAGAATGCCCGAGGAAATAAGGTTCTTTTTCAAATCCGGTATGTGTCTTACATTGGTCAATGTTCTCACAACTCCATCATGCATATTAATTCTAATGCTACCAATGCCAAGAACCTTACATGACCTATTATTTCCCATAAAAACAACACCACCTTCGATTGGCTGATAAGTAGTAAATCAATCTTGGTTTGGACACATGTGGTAGGAACATCCAGAATCAATGATCCATGCATCTCCAACTAAAGTTGTAGCTACAGAGAGAACGATGTCATCACCTTCAGCAATAGTTGTTGCATTACCTATATCAACCTCTTTCTTTTTTTTCAATTTCGGACATTCTATTTTCCAATGTCTTTCTCTTTTACAATAATGACATTTACCTCTTCGATTTCTAGATTTCGATCTAGATTTGCCTTTAATATGACTACTCGAAGCAACATCCCTTGTCCGCCCTCTTGCAAACAAGCCAGCCGCAGGATCATTACGTCCACTATCGTGCTCCTTCTGTTCACGACTCAATAGTGCTAACTTTACTACATCTATAGCAAGACTTTCACGCCCATATATAAGTGTTTCCCGAAAGTTCTTGTAAGAGGGAGGAAAAGAACAAAGCAACATCATTGCTTGTTGCTCATCGGAGAACATCTCATCCATATTTTTTAAATCCATGACTAGTAAAGTAAATTCAGAAATATATGTTCTGATGGATGTACCTTCGTGCATGTGTAGCATGTATAACTTTTGTAAGGCTCCGAGACGATTGGCTATCGTCTTCTTCATGTATAATGATTCTAATTTATTCAATAGTTTCATTTTTATTGTTTCTAATATGACCTCTTGCAATACATCATCAGTGATAGATAGTTGGATTGTAGAAAGAGCCTTTTGATCAATATCGTTCCATTCTTGTTCCTCCATTCTCAAAGGTCTTTCTTCTTTCACATCTAACGCTGCCTTCAAATGTTGTTGTACAATAACGCCATCAGAACCTTCCATATCCCAAAGTTGATACGCCCATCAAACTTTTGTAGATCAAATTTTGTTGTTGTCATAATTTCTTTTTGTAGAGTTAGCCCGGAACGCTACTAGAGCTCTAATACCACTTTGTTATAAAATTAGCAGAAGAGTGTGAATAAAATGACAATAAAATGTGGTTCAGCTTATAGCCTACTTCCACACATTAAACTCTATTTTGATATAAGAAATATAATGAAGGTTACAAAAAGAAGTTTATATACTTCTTATAATCCCAAATCCAAATGTATACTCTTGTAACTCAATACCAACAACAGAGAAGAAAAGAAACAAACTTCTCTAACAAAGCTCTACCAACGAGATAATCTTATATGTTTGAGATTGTTTCTTTTGGACAAGAAAAAAACAATTTATAAGAAATGTTAGCAAATACTAACCATTAAAAAAAAGTGAAGAAGTATATAATTCTCTATGACTTTTGTTTCTAAGCATTCTTATTATTAAGGAATAAATTCAAGTCACAAACAACAGTAACGGACAGAGTCGTCGACCTCAAACCTGAGGCGTTCTCTATCCACAAACCCGATTAAGAAGATTTTATAATTCATTGCCTTATTGAAACATTTGGTCTTTTTGACATTTTATTATTAAAATATAAGAATATTTTGAACATTTCATTCATATGCTAAGTGGAGGTCACAATTTTATATTTTTATATCGTGGACAAAGTAACTACCTATTATTATTTTTCTTCACCATCCAATTTGGTAGAGTTTTAACGTATTTATTTTTATTATTTACCCTTTTATCTTATTTTTTTTCTTTATATTCCATTTTTTCTTTTTTAATCCAAATTTTTATTGTTTACACAATACATTTTATTATAGGTGCATTTTTCACTATTATATATATAATAATATATAATAATTAATTATTAACATAAGAAAAATGTTACTAATTTAATTTAATAATATTTTATTTTATTAAAAAAAACTTAGTGACATTTTCACTACTCAATAAAAATATTTATAAAAATATTACTAAATATTTTTTAACATTTATTTAATAAAAAATAATATTTAAAAATTTCACTAAATCTTTTTAATAATATTTTTTTAATAAAATATTATAAAAAAGCTTTTAATAATCTTTAATTATTAATAAATTTTTTTAGTAATACTTTTTTCAATAAAAAGTAACATTATAAAAATATTACTAAATAATATTTATTTAATAAAAAGATAACATTTTATAAATGTTATTAAATATTTTTAATAATACTTTTTTTAATAAGAAAGTAACATTACAAAAATTAATTTTAGTAACTTTTTTAATTAAAAAGAAATATTTTAAAATTATTACTGTAATATTTTTTGAGTAAAAATAATATTATAAAAATGTCATTGATATTTTTATATAATTTCCCTGGTCATGCCATAAAAAAAATTATAATTTAATCATTAATTGTTGCAATTTTAATCGGTTAACTACATACATAACAAATAACAATATTAAATTTTGTAATTATTTTTTCACATGTTTCTTTTACTTATTTTATCCTATATCTTTATTTTTTTAACTAGTTATTTTTGATGATTTAAAAAATACCTATTCGAAACAATTGTGATAAAAGATTATAGTACTTTTATTGTATAGCTATAACTTTCAAATTAAAATATTTCTAAGTAAAAATTTACATATGTTTTTATATAATTATAACATTATATAAATCAATAAAAAAATAATGATTCCTTATACTGTCTTTTAGAATTTTCATGTAAAGTTTAATAATATTTTTCATCTTAATAATTATTATATTTATTACATCTTTTAAATTTTATTTTCCTAAAAATATGAATATACTATATTTCCACTATTTACAATAGGTAATTTAGTATTAAAAATAAAAATGAAAATTATTAAAATAATGAAAACATAATTAAATTATATACTTTAGATTATTTTAAGTATATAATTAAATTAAGTAATGTCTTTATTACTTCTGTAATAAGATAGCTATAGATAATTTATTTTAGTTTTTGACTACAATGTAACCCATAATTTTAACATTATTTTTGAATAATCATAACTTTTTTTATTGAAAAATATTATTTAAAAATAATTATATTTTATTTGATAATTACGTGTCATTTATTCGAAAAAATATCAGCAACAAAAAACATTTAATATATTATAAGTAAAATAATTTTATATTAGTTTCGTTACGGTAAAAAGGAAAATATCAATAATTAATGTTATACTATATATTTCTTTTAATATATTATAATCATTAGTTCTAAAAATATAAATTATATATTACCATTTTTTTAGTTTTAAATGGAAATAATTATATCACACTCAATCAAAAAATGTAATATCAAAATTATATATAATGATAAATCAAAATTAATTTAATAAATTATAATTATTTTTAATAAAATTATAATATTTAAAATAAATTATTGAATTGAATGAGAAAAATAAAAACAGTAAAACTATTTTACTTATATTAAATAATAAATATGTTACTAAATTAAATTTGGTTTTAATATTAATATGCATTTTAATTTAAAATATAGTTTGTTACGTTAATGATTTAATATTCTTTTGATATTTCATATTGGATATAATTAGTGATGAAATTAAGAAATGACAGTTGAAAAAGTTATCAGAAATTCAAAAATATTTTCTCAAATGGAACAAAAACCAATTAAAAACATTTTTAAAATTAAAATTGCATTCAAATTATTTTTTCGATGATTTAACAAATTAAAAATATATTTGATCTATTTTATCGATATTATCGATAACGTTAAAAATTGTTTTCAAATATAATTTTTTTTTTCATATTAGTTATTGAAGGTTTCTGTTTTTGTTTGTACTAGAATATGTCTGTTTAATAGTTGTTGTTTTGACAGGGAAACTAAAGGGCATTTGTGGAACTGAATCAGGAATGGTATTAGTGTGTCAACCTAGACAAGGGATAAAAATGCACAAGCAATCTCTTGAAAATATGGTCTTCAAGATAAATATAAAGATTGAACATATTCACTAAACATAAACTTTTGAGTTAATAATTTTGTTACTTAATCTAAACAACATATATGAATTTAAGTAAACCTTTTGTCTCTTTTAAATAGAGAATGCTCTTAAGAACGGAAGACTCCAATTGTTGGTCATATATGTGTTTCAATAAACTTTTTGTTTCTTTCAAATAGAGGATGTTCTTAAGAACCTGCATATGGGGTGTATGTAGACAGGAAGACTCCATTTGTTGATCATATATATGTTTTTACCTTATGCACTTATTTAGTTGTAACAACAATTCCAATAATCTGAATATATATAGCTTCATTCAATACTGGAATCTAAGAATTTAACACTCTTCCATTACTTAGCCCACAAACTTTAGTTTCACAATTTTATTGCACACAAAGTTTAGTTTCACAATTTAAAGTCAAAATACTGCGCCTTACTTCATCAATCACTAAAAAGTAATAACTAAATCAAACCACCACGCAATTATGCACTAACCAGCAGAGCAGAGTTCAACTACAAATCAGAACATTAATTAAGTTCAATCTACACGAAGTTTAATCTTCAACTCCAATAAAGTAACAATTAACTTCAATTGCAATAGAGTAACAATTACAGAACATTAATTAAAGCTAGTGCACTTTTTAGCTTCAACGAAAATCATTACACCACAACAATTTCAAAATAATCACACAATTCAAAATAATCACACAGTCGATGGTAATCCATCAAACAGCTTGTGTTCAATGGTGTTGTTTGCTGCTTCAATTGGTCAACAAAATTCTGCAACACATTCCTGGCAATTCTCAACGCAATTGCCTCCAACAACAAAACCGATTGTTGATAAAGAAGAATCTAAGCATAAAACTAACGAAGAAACTAAATACCTGCTTAGGCTGAAGCTTGTTGATGACGGCGACTGTGGTAAGAACATCAGAGTATGCAGCAACGACAATGACAAACACGATGGTGGACGATAAGGACGATGACGGTGACAAACACGTCGGAGTACGAGCAATGGTAACGACAAATACGTCCGTCACGGTTGGCGGTTGACGACGGGAACGAAAACAAAAAAAATCTCTTAAGATTCTATGAAGAAATCATGTAATCAAAATTGCAAATCGTTTCTGGAGAGGATTTTAGAGAAAAGAGAGATGAAGAGATGCTATCTTAGAGCTACAATTGAAAATTTTGAATTGAGAAACCGTGGGTTTTTTCTTTCTGGTTTTACTCGCTTTTATTTAATTTTGCCATGAGAAAGAGAAAAAGAAAATACTAAAAATACGAATGGATATAATAAATAAAAATAAAAATGATAACATATATTAACGTATCTTTATTTATTAAATGTTACGATATTATATTTATACTAATAGTTTATAAAAAAAATGTTACTAATAAATTTATATTTTTTAACATTTTAAATAAATGTAACTATAAAAATGTTACTAAAATTTATAACTCTCGTAGTGTTTTCTTACCATCAGCCCAGTTTTGTTATTTGGGTCCTTCACACCTTTCCATATTATATTAGGTTTTGGACATTTTTATTTTCACCATTTCTTTTCATATATTTTTTTTTCAATCTCTCTATTGGGCGTTTGGTACAAGTAACATTTTTTTTTTTAAAGAACTGAAGTTGGCTGAATTCTTTTTTGGCAATTATAATTAAAGACTTTAGAAGGTCTAAAACAAATAAAAAAATAAACCTTTATTTTAAATTAATAAAATAATTAAAATTATGATATTTTTATCTAAAATTTATTTTTCAAGTTTTTTGTGATACAAAATTATCTATTAAATTATCATAATTAATTTTATTTAAAAAATAATTTTCAATAGACAACAAAGTTAATCCTTTTAATCTTTGTTGAAATATTGTTGATTCAAATTTTCTAGTTGCCATATTTTTATATAAAATTAAAAATTATAATATATATCATACTGAATATAACTTATAAGAATATAAAATAAATCTAAGATAAAACCTGATTGTATAAGTATATAAAATAAATCTAAGATAAAACCTGATTGTCAAGACATAAACATAAACATAAACATAAACATAAACATAATCATAAACATAAACATAAACATAAACATAAACATAAACATAAACGTAAACATAAACGTAAACATAAACGTAAACATAAACGTAAACATAAACGTAAACATAAACGTAAACATAAACGTAGAGTCTCAAGTATCCTATTATGATATTATCTTTGGATCCTGTCCTTTGGTATGTCTTTAAATATAATCTGTAACTTCTTCTTGAATATGCACAAATTATTTTAAGATTAATTAAACAATAATAAAAATAAAAAAAATTAGGATCAATTGATCAATCTCATATTACTTTTACCTAATATTGATGCACTCAAAAGGAGCCAAAGTGAACACAAACTCTGCTTCAATCAATCTACTGCTCAAACTCTCCAAGTAAACACAACTCAAAAGGAGCCAAAGTGAACATAAACTCTTCTTCAATCAATCTACTGCTCAAACTCTCCAAGTAAACACAACTCAAAAGGAGCCAAAGTGAACACAAACTCTTCTTCAATCAATCTACTGCTCAAACTCTCCAAGTAAACACAACTCAAAAGGAGCCAAAGTGAACACAAACTCTTCTTCAATCAATCTACTGCTCAAACTCTCCAAGTAAACACAAGCAATCAATCTACTGCTCAAAGTTTCCAAGTAAACACAAGCGTATAAATGCACAGTATAAAATGATGAAATATGAAATGAAAGAACTTTGAAATTGAAAACAAGTTGAAACAATATTATGAAAGAAACAAAAAGACAGAAGAAGAAACCAAATAAGTGAAGAAAGAAAGAAAGAGAGAAGTGGAAGAGTCAAACAATGATATGACATATAAAGATATTATATCAATATGTTGTTGAAATATATAGGGAAGAGATAAATTAGAAAATTTTAAGAAAGATTACTTGACTGTTCATTTTTTTTTTAAATTATTATTCATTTATTATTATAAAAAAGTTTCAAGAATATTATTTATTAAATAGTATTTATATTACCAATAAAAATTTAAAGTCATTAAATAATATTTACACTACCAATGTAAACTTAAAGTCAGTTAAAATACTTAAATTTTTAATTAGAATTTTGTTATTATAATTTTAAAATTAAATATTTTTTATTTTATAATAATATGTGAGTATTAAATTTTGTTGAGATCTTTGAAGCCTTGAGGCTTAAAGCATATTAAATATTTTTGAGACCTTTTTTGCCTTGAGGCCTAAAGCGGTTGCTTTATCTGCTTGGGCCATGAGCCACCCTGATTAGTGGTTTTAAGAATTAATTTTTTTTCTCTATAACACAACGCACTAAACTAATTTTATTAAGACATAAATCAGAATGGATTTTTAGTTGCATGTTTCAGTTTTGCATTTAATTGCTCAAAATTGAGTGCCCTCATGCATCTGAAAGGAAAGGCAAATAGTCAAAAGATACTCAAAAAATAACACATAAAAAGAGAAATGAATGAGGTATGCGGGTTACACAAGAGGAAGAAAACAAATTACACAAACACATATAAAGAGAGGAAGAAAGATTCAGAAACCATAAAGAAGAATAAAAGGCTATTGAATTTCCATGAATGCTTGACTATGTTCATTTTATTGTTTCGCGTCTTCTTCATTCACTGCTGTAACAAAATTGCAAAACAGTGAGTTTGGAAACGTTATGTTCCAATAACTTTCTTTATTTCTATCAAGAAACTTAAGCTTTAGTTATATGTTACTGTACCCTTATCTAGGAATAAGGTCACTAACCGAGTACCAAGAAGTCGATTTTGAAACTGAGTAAAAAATGTTAAAACCCAGAGCCCTAAGCCCTGAAAAGGACTAAATGGTAATTAACAAATTGATAATTAATAAATTACAGAAATAAATAATATAGCAGTTTAAGAATGATTATATGATCTTTGGGCTCAAGTAAGAAGTAACAAGCCCAAGTGAATAGTAACATGGTCCAATAACAAAATAAATAGGAGAGAACCCTATAAAATGTAAAACTAATGTTACTTGACTTATTCTCTTTGCTCACTTACCGACTTCATCGGCAAATCATCTTTTGCAAGTCTCTCCCAAACCAAGAGGAACAACCGAATACTAGAATAGAAAAGGAGAAACTGAGTAACAGAACTGAGAAGTTAAGTACCAAAGCCGAGGAGAAAAGGAGAAACTGAGTAACAGAACTGAGAAGTTAAGTACCAAAGCCGAGGAGAAGTTGAATCAGCTAAGATTGTTGCACAACTGAAGACGAGCTGAAAAGGAGGAAGTCAGTCCCACATCATTTCATCTATAACTTAATGTTTCCAGGAACATATCGCGCCCCTGTGAGGCCCAGAAGAATCTTAACAATCATGGTGAATACTCGAAGAACAACTAGTAACGAGCGAGACACTCAAATCGCAGAGCAAAATCATGTTGAAATCAATGCCATGCTAGTTCAAATGAAGTAAAAATTAGAAGACCTAAAGAGGAAGAGCAAAGAAGAAGTCCAAAACTTGAAACACGAGAATCAAAAACTCAAAAAGAAGTTAGAAGAGAAAGAACAATCAATCACTACACCGATTCACATTATCATATAAAAACACTGAGAGTCATTACACATCATACAACAAATTGTCTAACAGTACTTCATCCAATACTTCTCATACTTCTCGATGCCATCCTTTTACTAGTGAATTAATGAAGTTATCTCTCCCACCAAGTTGGAAGAATCCTCCTTTCGACTTATATGATGGATCTACATATCTAGAGAAGCACTTAGGCATGTATGTCACACAAGTCGATTTATATATAAATGTGTCAACAATCAATTTCGTCTCAGTAAATACAAATATAAAAATATAAAAAATTAATAATAGATAAAAATAATATAAATAAATAATAAAGCAAGTATATAAGAAAATAAAAAATATATAATTAAATAATCTTTCAAGTAGTTTGGTTTATTATTAGGAAAAAGGAAAAAATGAAGAGAAAAATGTTTCTAATCAATTTTTGAAAAATCAGAAAAAATAATCATTTAGTTAGTTGTTCAAATTAATTTTAAGATTTACTGTTTTCTTTATTTTCTTTTATTTTCAAGAGAAAAAGTAAAAAATAGTTTTCATGGTTGTCTATATTTTTTTAGTAAAAAATAAAAAAAATATTCATTTGCTTTATCATTTAAATTAAAGAAAAGTTTCATCTCGTTTCATTTTTTATGGGAAAAATTGTTTTAATAAATAATAGGAAAAAAGAAAAGAAGACTTGATCCATTTTAAAGCACTCTGCAAAAAATAAAAATGGATTAAAAACCCAACCCCTTAAAGTTTCAAATAAAAAATAAATTCTTCTATTCACACCACTATTTTTTTATCATGCAACCTTCCTGTTTTTGGGCAGGTCGATTTTCTTGCACAACTCCTCATTTCCTCAATTTGCATGCCCTCTCTCCCCTTTTGAGCCAATAGGTCAAATTATCATCCTAAACGCCTCTTGAGCCTGTTTGTTTTTAATTGAAAATAATAGAGAATTAAGAAAATTCATTTTTCAGTTTGTTACTAAAGAGCAATTGATTGAAAAATATAGTCAGAAAATAATTGAAAGGTCGGAGAAAGATTTAAAAAAGGGATTTTCACACCAAACCCTGGTTATATTCATCTTCATCTATTTCCCTACTCACTCTGCTTTGATCTCACTAAACTGTTCTCTTCAGAAAAAATTACACACTGACAATTTACTTAAACTTTTTCTCAAAGAGAACTACGTGGTTTTTAAAACTTTTGACTTACACACATAATTGAGTTTTTCTCATTACCAAAGAGAGAATTCAGAGGTCACTATCATTTTATCTTTATCTCTGTTTTGTTTTTTCTTTCATTTTATCAAGGTATGATTAACTATGCATTTTTATATTACTTGTCCACACGCCATATTGCATATTTCCATTTTTTTAAATAAAATTCACTTTTGCACCTCTCTTTCATATAAAAAAATTCGATTAATACATAATTATAAACATACTTTTATGTTTGTTTGTTTTGTATTTTTCTTTCTTCATTTCACTATTGAAATAAAACTGCAAAACAAAGAAATTAAAATGTTATGTTCCAATAATTTTCTTTCTTTCGAAACTTAAATTTTGTTCATGCTCCAATTATACTATGATTATTTGGAAACGATTGTTGCCATGGGCACAATCTAGAATACCTGTAATTCGAAATCAAATTCACATGAGCATTTCACAAGATTACCAATCCCACTTTAAGAAATAAAAAAAAACTTAGCTTATGTATTTTATTCAATATTTTTATTAATTATTTTGCAATATCATTTTTTATGCAATTTGATCTCACTTTCAAATATAAATTTTATTAGAATTTAAAAAAATATACAAATATGTTCTTGTGTTTTATTTTAAAATAATTCAATTAAATCTCCGAATGACCACACGTGTCATGCGAAATTTAATTAAAAAAATTTTCGATATTTTGTTCAGATATTTAAATGACCATGCGTCAAGCAATATTTGATACAATTTTTTCTTTAAAAAATCCAAAAAAATATCTTTCAAAGATTAAAAAAATTTAAAATATTTATAAAAATAATAAAAAATATAAAAATTTCAAAAATTAAAAATATCAAACACCAAATTAGACAATTTCAAACTAAAACTACATAAACCTTGATTTTCCATTATGGATAGAAATATGTAGAAGCAAGGTCAATCTTTGTCGGGCCCAAAAATAAAAATATTTTATTTATTTTTATTTGTCTTTACTTGGATCTTTATTGTTATTTTTTTGAGAAAAATAACTTTTTATAAAATCTCACTAATTCTTCTTATTAAATTAAAGGTACCATATTAATTAACGTATCACCATTATTCTACCTATCATTTTTCAAAGCTCTGAGCACTGTATGTAAAATTATTAGAATAATACAGACTAAGTTCCTTTCATGTTGGGGTTATAAGGGAAAGAAAGTTGTTTGGTTGGCTTGGGATAAAGTTTGTTCCTCTTTTGAAGTGGGTGGGTTGGGTATTAAAGACATAGGCATATATAATGCAACCCTTCTAGCCTGTTAGCACCAGTGAGTTGTTATGAAGATTTGACAAAGCTAATCAATTGAGAAGATTCCAAACTTGGTGATCTCACACTGATTACATGAAAATTACTTGAAGATTTGAAGAATCGGTCTAGAACTTAGTGTGTGTGGCAAGTTTGATTCAATTCAGCATTATAGGCATTTTCAATCAAAGATAAGCTCCATGTTTTCAAATCTGATTTAACTAAGGTTTTGAGAAATTACTAAAATCAGATTTTTGAGTTTTGAACAACTGTTTTAACTAACTGGAGAAAAATAGTCGACTATTTGACAAAACAATCGACTGAATTTTAAATGCCAGTTGCGTATAAATAGTTGGCGCGAAATTTTGGAAAATAACGAACTCATTCTGAATCATGTCCAATCAAGTGCTCTGATTTTTTCCAAGAAAGAGAAAAAGCTCCTTAATAGTTTTTGTGATCAAAATCATTCGAAAAACTCTTCAAGAACTGTTTTCTCAATACTACTGGAGCTTTGAATTGACCGCTTCTGCTATACTGCTGATCTGATCATTCTGAATAAGCTTTTTATACTCTTGCTCTTATTACTTTTGTAATTTGTTTTTATATAGAAGTTTTACTGCAGGGTGCAGGGTATTCTTGCGGGTTGGAAGATTGTGTTGTAAACTGATCTGTTAGATCTTTTTCATAGTGGAAATCCTTACAGTGGTGTAAGGGACTGGACGTAGCCCTTGTGGAAGGGTGAACCAGGATAATTTTTGTGTCTTGTTCTCTATTGCTCTCTCTTGACTGTTCTTGATAAATCTTGTTAATCTTCTTGATTTTTCAAAATCAGATAAAAATTCAATAACTGGTTTAATTGATTGATTCTGATTAATATTTGAGTATCTCTTAAATTATAAAATACATCTATAAACAGTTTATTTGATTCTTTTCTGAAACAAACAATTTTCTAATTCACTAGGCTTTCTGTTCATCAATCTGTTGTTTTAGAAAAGTTGACTTTTACACAATTAGTGGTTAATAACAATTTTCTGATATTAAACAAAGTCTGTTCTATTTAATAATAGGTTCTTGAATCAGTAATTCATTGTTAACTTGGAGTTGATCTAATTCTTTAATTTCTTGAATTAATCTTTAAGCATCTGGTTTTACTTTACACTGTTTTTTTTCCAGAACTTGCTTAACAGTCTACTGGTTTTCCAGAATTAAAATCTGTCTTCAGTTTATTGATTATGTGTGATTGTTATTATTCTGGAATAAGTTTTTGTACCTTTGCTGATTGCATTTTATATAATCTTGAATAGTTTCTTTAAAGATTTTTCATTCTTCAGATTGAAAAATACATCTGCGAAAATTTTTAAAGGAGTTCCATTCACCCCCTCTCTTGAACTTGGCTAAAACATATTTTACATAGCCAAATGGAAATGGAGGCTTAGGATGGAGGAAGGCAGAGTGTGGAGGGATATTTAGAGTCTAGGTATGGTTCTTGGAGAAACATGAGGGCTACTATGGCAGGTAGAAAAAATTCGAGTTGGTGGCAAGATCTTTGTAGAATTTGTGAAGTAAGGAATCAACTTTGTAAAATATGTTTTGGCCAAGTTCAAGAGGTGGGTGAATTGAACTCCTTTAAATATTTTCACAAATGCAATTTTCAATGTGAGGAATGAAAAATCATTAAAGAAATTATTTAAGATGATATGAAATGCAATCAACAAAGATACAATATCTTATTCCAGAATAATAACAATCACACAGAATCAGTAAACAGAAGACAAATTTTAATTCTGGAAAACCAGTAGACTGTTAAGCAAGTTTTGGAAAAATAGTGTACAGTAAAACCAGTTGCTTAAAGATTAATTCAAGAAAATAAAGAATTAGATCAACTCCAAGTTAAGAATGAATTACTGATTCAAGAACCTAGTATTAAACAAAACAGAATTTGTTTAATATCAGAAAACTGTTATTAACCACTAAATGTGAAAAGTCAAATTTTCTGGAAAAAAAAGATTGATGAACAGAAAACCCAGTGTATTAGAAAACTGTCTGTTTCAGAAAAGAATTGAATAAACTGTTTATAGATGTATTTTATGATTTAAGAGATACTCAAATATTAATCAAAACCAATCAATTAAACCAATTACTGAGTTTTTATCAGATTCTTAAAAATCAAAAAGATTAACAAGATTTATTTAGAACAGTCAAGAGAGAACAATACATAGCAAATTATCCTGGTTCACCCTTGTCAATACCCGATTTTGTCCGGATAAAAATATACCGATAAAATTTTTATTACTAAATGATTTATTCATTATTTTGTAGATATTTTCTTTTTTAAATTTAAATTAAATTAATTAAACCAAATTGATTAAAAAAATTCTTGTTAAAAAAGAAAATGTTTTTTAAAATATTTTTGATAAAAGAAGAAAAAATGAATGACTAATTAATATTAATTAAAATTGAAGAAGTAAGTGGGTAAAATAAAATTCAAATATTTTTTTAAAATAAGTTTAAAATTCATATAAAAAGAGAAAAAAAAGTCAAAATTACTTGCCACGTGGCAAGTTAGGAGTGGAGAGTTTTTAAAAAAGGGTTAGTGGCCAGGTGGCAGAGGAAGAATGGAGAAGATTTTGAAAAAACGATTACCAAATAACATATTGGAGCGGGAAAAATTGGAGGGGAAGATTCTAGAGAAGAGGGAAGCATAACAGTTAGAATTCATTTTTTTTAAGAGAGTAAATATACGCATTCAGGGGGTCGTCATTTTTTTTCAGAGAGAGGGAGAGATATCAGCAAGATACACAGTGGTCATTTTTTTTCACAAATAGATATTCAGTGAGTTTCAGAAAGCATACATGGTTATTCTTCTATGAGATATAACATTAGAAAATCTTGAGAGCCAAGAAGGATCAGATTATACAGTTTCAATTACAAAAGAAGAAAGATTAAAGAAGCAATTACAAAGAAGATTCAGAAAGGAAAAGAGGAAGAAGTTGAGTTTGCAGAAACAAGAAATATAAGAAGTATGTTCTTCTTTTCCTATCTGATTGGTTGCCTCTGTCGTGTATTTGTATGATTCATTAATTTGAACCTGTATAAGCAATGGCAACAGGATTCAATTAGCTTTTTGAAATAAGAACATATTGAAATGTAATTAGTTATAGAGAATAAAATTATGAGTATACCATTTTTCTCTGTCTTCAAGAATCATTATTGCTTTGGCACAATTCTGAAATCATTATTGTTTTGGCACAATTTTGCAACGCTACCTCTGCATTTTATTAGCCACATTCCCCTATAAAACTTTGCATAGTCTCTCCATTCTCATCAATCTCCACCGAATTCTCAGTCTTCTTCACCGCCCTCACTAGCCTCCAGCAACCCTCACAAAGCATCAGCCACCACCACTAAACCCTTACAAATCCCTAAATGCGCGTTTCGCATCTCTCAGATCGGATTGCAAAGGCTTGGCGTTCTGTTTCTCTCTCTCGTTCCTTAGTCCATAACTAGGGCTTCTCTCCGGCCGGCAGCGCCGTCAGCACTACCCCACGTCCATCCGCCACCACAACGAACCTCTGTGCACCATCATCCTTTCCACCCTCTGAACCTCGTCACCGGCTTCGACCTTGTTGTCTACATTCACAGCAAACCTTAACGCCACCGTTAATCATCACCAAACACCACCATTGCTTGGATACTGCTGCCTGTGCCGCCAAGTTCCCTTAGATCGTCGCGACAAATCTCCTTTCTTCTCCATGATGGTGCTGCTGCCGTCTTCACCTAAAGCGCCGTCACCACTCTCTCATGGCCTCCCTTAACCCTAATATCATTTAGGGTAAAAATGAAATTGAGTTTGGGCTTAAGCAATTGGCATAAAGAAGCATTGGTGAGGGCAGCAAATAAGGCGGGGTGTAGAAATGAATTGGGCTCAACCCATTCTTCATGAAAGATATAATTATTAATAATAAATTAAAAACGGTTTTGGCTGATTTTGATGTTAGGGTTGAGTCCCATAAATCAATCTTTGCACTGCACTAATTAGGAATTACTCGCTGCACCTCTGTGCCTTTGGACTTGTACCCCTTTTGTTTTTGATCCCAAAACTCCCTTAATTAAGTTGATTTTTTATTAGTGGGGTTACTCGTTGCACCCCATATCTTTGAACCTGCACCCACAATTCTCTCTAATTCCCAAAACACCCTTAGTCATAAGTAGATTTCTGATTAGGGAAATACTTGCCACACCCCCATTAATTAAAAACCTATTTCTCATATTCATATAAAAAAAATTGTTTTTAATAAATTTTGATTAAAATTCCAAATGACCGCTCGCGTCATGCGGGATTCCTTTTAAAAAAAAATATATAATAAATAAAATAACAATTCTTGATTTAAGTTTCAAATGACCGCATGTGTCATGCGGAATTTAATTCAAGGAGTTTCAATTTTCGTTTGGATTATCAAAAGGGCCGCACGCGTCTATGATATTCCAAAATGAAATTTAATTTGCAAAATTAATAAAAATATATAAAAATTCAAAAGAATAAGAAATATTAAATTCTCAAACAAATCATCTATATTTTAGAACTACGTAGTCCCTGATTCTTCACCCCTTATGGATGTTGGTACGTAGGAGCAAGGTCGATCCTTGTTGGGTCCTTTAATTTAAAAATATTATTTATGTTCTTATTTGGATTTTATCTTTGGGAAAAATAAACATTTAATAAACCACATTTGATTTTGCTCATTTTATTAAAGGTACTGTCTTAGGACAGGCGCTGTGGGGTGCTAATACCTTCCCCACGCGTAACCGACTCCCGAGCTCATCTCTGATTCGCAGATAATTTCCTTTTCCTTTTTCTTGGTTTTTCCATAGTTTTCCGCAATAAACTATGGTGGCAACTCCATCTCTTTCTTTTCACCATTTTTTCTTATATTTTCAGATCGTCATCATTCGTAGTCGACGTGGTCGTAACAGATGGCAACTCCGCTGGGAAATGTATTTGAGAGTCAGGCTATTTAATTAAGTGATTAAATTTAAATGTGGTTTTTAATATTTGTTTTTCCCTTTTTTCTATTGTTTTTGTTTATTGTATTCTTATAGGATTGTAGATTTTGCTCTGTTATTATGTTATGGTTTGAATTCTCACTGATTGATTGTATGAGATATTGAACCCTAGGGTAGAAGACATGCTTGTAACTGCTATATCTGTGATATCTGCCTGGGACTTTTCTGGTTGTTTTGCAGGTGGGGGTTGGGTACTGGTTTTACTCCCTTCATACACACATTCTGCATGCATATTTCCTGAGTGAGATCCTAAAACCCCGGATCTGAAAAACATAGAATTAGAGGATTTAGTGATACTAGAATGGATGTACTTCCTACTCTGGTTTTCATGAGAATCCCAGCCAGAGTCTGTTCTCTTATTGTCTATTCATAAGCTAGTTGTTTAACGACAGCTTTGGATAAAATGATAATGAGGGCCATAGCTCTGGTGACCTTTATACCTTTGGGAATTAGGGAACTTACCTTGTGAGGATGCACGTAAAGGTCTTAGAACCCTAGGTGTTATGCTACCGATTTGTCTAGAGCACTAAGGGAGAAAAATCATGGACTGCAACCACTCACCGGCATTACAAGACAGAATGTTTGCTATGGAGAATGTGAAAAGTGTGGAAATGAGCTGTGTTTAATGCATATCATTCATGTTGTTTTCATGCATCATTATTTTGTTCTAAACGAAA
>Ga0209700_106887_pt1 | contig 16891 bp, 7 predicted proteins | sample SiratroredBW_FD_187528 | JGI IMG/M metagenome (GOLD analysis project Ga0209700, IMG submission 187528) | Root nodule microbial communities of legume samples collected from California, USA - Siratro red BW (SPAdes) (version 2) | ecosystem: Host-associated > Plants > Roots > Nodule | place: USA...
ATATATATATATATATATATATATATATATATATATATATATATATATATATATATATATATATATATATATATATTTAGGACTGTGTATACCTTTCAATAAAACATGTCTTAGTCTCAATATACTTACAATAAATAATTCACATTTCAAAGAATCGAATTTATTGGAAGGTTTTATAGTGAACTATTCGTTTTTCGTATTTCAATATTGGACAATGATCTGGTTTGTATAAGATCAAGATACCATATTAAAATTACTAGACAACCTCACCAATTATTCGACAACCTCTTTCTAAAAATAATATAATTATTAAAAAAATAAATTTTTGTATTTATAAAAAAATAAAATAGAACATATAATATAAAATAAGTATAAAGATTTATTAGATATCAAAATATTACGCTCTGTCGTATGGAAAAATGGTTTTTCTGTAGCTTCACCAATCTTTGACAACGTATTGTCATGCTAAATAGTTATTAAAAATTTGGTTAGACTTTAACTTATAACTTCTAACCTTTTACATACTTATTTCAATTTTATTCTTAAATAATATTTATGAAGTTTTCAGTTTATGCTTTTCTAGATATGATATTATTTTATTGTTTTATTTTCTACTATTATTTTTACTATTTAGTCACAAGGTAAATATTTCTTTTACTGAATAAAACATTGACAATTATAGTAAGTAAATCTTTCCAAATAATTTATTATTAAAGAAATAAAAAAGAAAAGGTTAAAAAGATAAAAGAATGGATGAAATAATTGAACTAAGAATGAATGAAGTGAGGTAGGAGAGTGAAGGGAAGAAGAGAGAAGGAGATGAGGAGATCTGGAAAACATGAAGCGGTGGGAGAAGACAAACTCATTGACAATGAAATCGACAAATTCCTTAGGAGGCTATCGTGCGCCGCGATTGCAATAGCCTCCCTCACGCTCCTCTTCCTCTTCCTCCGCACGCCCGACACCTGCGTCCCCCCCCACGCGCCTCTTAAGCCGCACCTCCGCTTCCCCAAGTCCACCTGCGACTTCTCCACGCGCCTCCACGTCCCCGCCGAGAAGCGCAACCTCCGCCTCCGCTCCACGCGCCTCTGGAAGGCCAAGGTCCACTCCTTCGCCATCCTCTTCCGCGACCTCCCCCTCCTCCGCAACCACTCCCACGTCCTCTGCGTCTCCGCCGGCGCCGGCCACGAGGTCGACGCGCTCCACGGCCTCGGCGTCGACGAAGTCACCGGCGTCGAGATCCTCGAATCGCCCCCGCTCGTCGGCCGCGCTGATCCGCACAATCTCCCGTTCTTCGACGGCGTCTTCGACCTCGCCTTCACCGCGCGCTTCGACGAGGCACTCTTTCCGGCGCGCTTCGCCGCAGAGATGGAGCGCGTGGTCAGGTCTGGCGGCGCGTGCTTTGTCCTCGTGGCGGAGTGTGGGGACGATGAGGTGAGAGAGGTGGTTGGTTTGTTTAGGAATTCGAAGCTTGTTAAGTCCAGTAATGTTTCTTTGACTGGAACGAGAATGACCAGTATTCTTATGAGAACTAGAGATAATTCTTCTTGATTCATTACTCCTAAGTTTTCTATTTTTTATTTGTTTATGTGTTCATGTATATTAGTGTAATTTTGCTGTAAAATTTCTTATACCATGAAACAATTAGAAAATTCATCATGAATAAGTAGTGTGTAACAGTCATCTATTAACAAATTGTGATAATTGTGATGAATGCTAAATGTGTTAACTTCTATTTATAGGAACTATATGATTAGTTGACGGTACATTGACAGAGCATGGAAATTAAACTCATTCCTAATTAGATGACATTGGAAAGAATTTATCCTATTTGGTTAAGTGTGTTTTTTTTATTGAACATTGTTGTTGTCTTATCTTATGGTTATGTTCACCTTTGAATCATCTGAATCCAATTTCTGAAGTGTTGTGTTTAATGCTTTGCTATGTGAATTAAAATGTTGTTAACTAACAGTTATAGTGACTTCTTGATGCTATCATTTGATATTTTTTGGCTGGCAATTTGTGACGGAGGCCTGGAATGGCAGATTCTTAAGCTGTAATGGTGTGTTTATATGGCAGAATTTTGGCCCTCCGCCATCTGCCAGTGATAACATTGGTGATTAAACTGGTGGGTGAAATTTTTGTTTTTCTAATCTTTAATAGAATCAAAGATGACTGGGAATATCTGACTTTTTGGATATGCTAGAAGAATAATAGTTGTTTTTAATGATGTAGGGTGGATGAAACTCTGCAAGTCATCAGCACTTATTCTGACTATTAGCTTTGATTGGTTTCTTTTACACTTAGGAGAATGATGTTCTTTAGTTCTTTCTTTCTGTTGTTTGATTTTTATTTAGTAGGAGCCTTGTATTGTGGGCATTAGGGAACTAGACATAGAACGAAAATTGAGATACAGTGAATGCTGTCTGTGCCTTTTCTATTTCATCTCAAGTAGTTACATAATATGACTGGTTGGTGCATCATAGACAGTTCAAATTTTTCTGGGTTCAAATTTTTCTGGGTATTTAGACAACAATGTGTCCTGATCGGTTTGAGATGCATAAGTTCTTCTCCTCTAATTTAGTTTCGAGCCTCTGTTGTGATCTTGTTTTGTTTGAGTTATAAGCTCCTTTCATTGGATGGAATTTTTTGATGTGGTAACTGCCATGACATTTATTGATGGATTATTCTAGAACACACAAGAATAAATGATGGTTGGATCAATGTATTTTCATCATGTTCAAGTTTCACATAAGAATTAATACCATGTTATTGCCAAATGTCATGGATATTTGAACAAATACGTGGTTTGAACTTGGAGGTGTCATTTTGACTACTGAGAAACTCTGTTTGGTATTCACTAATTTACCAATGAACATCAATGTTATACCCTCAACAATAGCAACTTTAAAGCCAACCATTCAATATTTAGTGAGTTATCAATTCATCCATGACATGCACAGTATCCAAAATTCAAATATAAGTCCCGACAAATTACATATAAGAATTTCTATAGTTTTATGCAGTAACTTGTCAGTTGAATACTATTTTTCGCTCAATCAGCTTTAAAATTCTGTGCATGCATAGTTATTCAATGTTTCACAAATCATATGATATCGAGATTGAAAGTTAAATCAAGATTAGCTTTCTTTGTACTACAAGAAAACTAGTCTAGAGAAAGATGATAAAGTAGGACACAATAATAACTTCTTCACATTCTAAAATTGCAACCCTACTCATCTGCCATCATGAAATCAAGCTCTAAATTGAGAACCCCATACACCCCAACAATCCTGAGACATGCATGCATTCCTTTAAAGGAGAGATCTAAATTGAACAAAGAAAGAGGGGAAGGAACTTACCCAAGGTAATATCTCTCTTCAAATGTTTTACTGTATCCCTAAGCTATCCTTTTAGATGGAATATTTTCAAAGGAAGGGAAGAGGGGTCTTGAATATGCAGTGAGGAAGAAGTAGGGAATTCGACTGAAGAAGAATAAATTTAGTTTTATTTTGTAGAAATAAGAAGTAAAATTTTATATTAGTACTTATACCCCTTGGTCTTACTAATCTTACTCCCCTTAAATATAAAATTCACCTTCAAACATCAAACACACACATAAAACTTAAATATGATTTAATTTAATTATCATTTCTACATCTTTTATATATCATACACTTATTTCATCCCATAAAAAAATAGGTCCTTACACGTAGCTCAATAACCATATAAGATGTTTATCTGATAAGGTTAAAAACAGACTTCTTATAACACTTTTAAAATGTTTTCCTAAAAGATGACTGTAATATAATAGTTAACTATCAAATTATCATTTAATATATATATAATATAATAAAATTCTTTTTGTGGAAATACTTCTAAAGGTTCTATTCATCCAAAAGGAGTTATCAAGTATCAACTAAAGATTATTTATTTTGGGTTATTCCAATACTATAAAAGAAACAAATTCTGACTTTGGTAAGATCAAATTTAGAGGTCACCTTTTTAACTTTTGTCACCAAAATAAGATTTGGATTTAATGAAAACACATATATGGTCTCTTGGGTGTTATATAATTACTTGATTATTTTCTTGCTTGGAGGAACTTGCATACCCAAAAGCATCTACTGTTGAAGCCTGCAGACTGAGTTGGACTGCCAATTTTTTAGCAAGTGTTTTGTGAATGATCATAGACAAAGATGGCACGCTACAATGCTTTTTGACTATCACTAAATGTGAAAAGAATACCACAGTTTTCTTATGTATATTCAACTTTTTTCCTCATATATGATTTTGTTTTTTCAACGAAAGAATTGAAAGGTTGTAGCTATGAAAACTTCGTGTTTTTTTCTCACAGTTGTTTCACGACAAAAAAGGAGAGAAAACTGAAGTCAGGCAGGAAAGGAATTTTTCAATAATATATATACCAATTTCCTATCGATAGTTATTACCTTCCTTACAATCTTTTTGTGGAGTTTGATCCTTATTATTTTTTCGGTGACTTATAAGAAAGGAATTCTGCCAGGCAAAAACTAACCATTTTCACTCACATGCTTCTTAAGAATTTTTTTTAATTAAAGAATGGAGTTGTCCTTTGTTATATCAAACTGGAAAACATCCTACTAAAAATTGCGGATTTTAAGTTGTCCAAGACCATAAAAGAGACAAATCTAAATTGGTAAAATTAAGTTTAGAGGTGCATCTTTTTATATGTCACCAAAATCAATTGAGTCTATTAGTTGCATTGTTACTAATGATCGTTGGATTCCCTAAATGGAGCAACTCACAAACGAAAAAGGAGTTATTTTGAAGTTTGTACTCCTTCAAGAAGCATGAAAGATACCTTATATATGGAATGAGTTGGCATTGCAAAATTTTCCGTGTTGTGTTTTGTTAAGGATCCTTGACAAGAATGGAATCCTACATTTGATATTCACTAACCATTTGCTCTCTCTTAAACTTTTACATTTATTTTTTTTAATTGTAAGATTTTAATATCTTTCTTACATCAAATAAATCTTCACACATTATCACATAAAACTTAAGAAAGCAAATTAGATATAGAGTGTTTTTATAACTTATTAAGATTTGTTTCTCATCCACATATAACTTTATTATACCTCAATATATAATATATATTTTTCTGAATAGTTATAGTTTATCTATACTAGATATTAGTAATTTTAAAACATAATATAAAAAACTCCTTAAAAGTTTATAAATAATGCGCATAATAGCCATATTTATTATAAATGAATATAAAACTGTAACAAGTGAAATTGATGATTTTGTGTTTTTTAGAAGAATATATTTAATTTGTCAATTTAAATATATTTTATTAATGTTAAAAAATTATTAATACGACTAGAAACATTTTGAATCCAACTTCCATACAAAGTACATTAAAATTTGAAAGGAAATATTATCTTATAATTTTTAACCTACAAAATATATTTAAATGTTCAAATCAAATATATCATATTACATAATAGAAAATTGTATCAAACTAACAGTACATAAAAACTAACATTAATAAATTTATATAGCACTTAAAATAAAATAATAAATATTATAGATATTTTATTATAAAAAATTACATAAAGTTACACTTACCTGTTTTTTTCTACAAAATTAATGCTTTATTTTAACCTAAACATCATGTCAGTTACACTCACCTGGTTTGTAGAACATTGGTCTTATAACAAGTCCCTATCAGTATTTTTTTACATGAGTTGCTCATCACGAGAGTGCAAATAAGCAATAAATGAATAAAAATTAATACTAATAAAATAATAAAATCTACCAGATGTATATGAATAATATTACTTTCTTTGTTAAACTATTTTCTTTTTATGATAATGCACCATTCTTAAAATAATTTATTAATTACATAAATTATCTGTGACAAAATTATTCTTATTTAAAGATTTGAATAGTTGTCACTCTATGTAAGCATTTAAGTGAGACATTAAAGAGGTTATAAAACTAATTATTATTTTTTTTGTTTTATCAAAAGACATGTTAAGATAAATTAAAATATATCGAAACATAGTGTATATATAAGTAATAATATAAAATAGTTAAAATTATATATTGTAAACTTGTTAATTTTTAAATAATTATCTTGAATTTATATTTATTTATTTATATGTACAAGTTTTTTTTTTATACATGCTAGATTATCAGAATTCACATAGAAGACTGTGCCTAATTAAAATAAAAATTTGTCCAAATTCTTAAGTAGCTGGGAACTCCTCTTTTTGCTAGTCTATTTTAATATACTTGCTTTGCTAGAATCTTCCTTTTTCTTTCCAAAATGAAAAAAAACCAAGCTAGAGAAGTGTTCCATATTGCAAAGTCTCTGAACCACCGACCTTTGCTAAAAAGTATAAATGGATACTTCACCCTGAATCTTGGACAACTAAAACAATTCACCAAAATCAAGGGATCACATAACCTTTTGTAGAGGACAGTGCCCTTTTTATCTTATTTTTCTAGTTTGTTGAAGTTATGGTCAAATAATATATTGTAAATAGGAACAGCATAGTTGCTTCTGTATATGAAACACAGAAACCGATCTTCTTTTTCTGATATAATGTACTATTATCTTCATTCTTTATCTAAAGCATCCTATTGGATAAGCTTCTTCATCAAGAAGATTACCATATGAACACCACTACATGTATAGAACATGTTAATTATAAAAGTAAAACCACCATTTACCCAACATTATAAAGCTACTTTCAACAAAAATAGTTTATAATTCAATAACACATACCAGTAAATCATCTCAAGTTTATAATTCTGTAACTCCATCCATTTTGCTCTCTCTCAGAAAAATGAGAAGTGGGAAAAAAATAAAAATAAAATAATAAAAAAAAACAGAAGAGGAAACAGACAGAATACATAGAGAAGAAGATGAGGGTCACTCATTCTCATAGGTCTTCGATTCATATACTTAATAGTAGTTTGATAGAAATCTATAGTTAGGATAAAAATCAATCAGAAACAATTTTAGTGTCACATTTAAGAGTTAAAGTAGCTAAAAAATTAAATTAACAGTTTTACTATATCAAACTATTTATGATTGCAACAAATGTTAAAACTTTATAGTATTGGTCTAAATATTATTTATACTAAATATATGAACAATATCAGACGAATATCTGTTGCAGCAGCAGCATTTTAGCCAATATCTATGTTCCAATATAATTCCCTATATACTTCCCACTCTAATTGCACGGAAGAAAGAAAAAGATTGAAACAACTGAAAAAGATATTAGTGATTAGATTTAGATATCAGTACTTCGTGTCTCTTCTCCTAGTGACCCGAATATAGCAAAAAACTGCAGCAAAGATGGCAGTAACGAGCCCTCCAATGATGACACCTCCACCTGCCACTGACTTATCAGTGGAATGGTGCTTTCCCAGCCGTCGAATCTGTGGAGCCTCAGCTGATTTAGATTCATCGTTTTTCTCTTCTGATGACGGCTTATGTTGTGTGGCACCAGAAACTGCAACTTTGTTATCAGTCTTCTGATCGTGAAGCTGAACTTGTGTTTGAGTTTTATGCTCAAAAGGGTTCAACACTGGGAGTGGTGGCTGTCCCTGATGAGACTCATGAGCCGTGACATGAAGTGCCAAGATCTGAGCAAGTAGCAGAAGAACAACCCCACCAAGCTTGTTCATGGTTAAGGAGACTGTGTGTTAGTTGGAGCAAGTAGTGTTTAGTATAGGAAGGTGTGAGAAAGTAGGATTTGAATGGAGTGAAAGGTGAGTGAATGTGCTACAATATTGGATGACACATGGGGTGGTTAAATAGAGAGGGTGTGGAGTTTGAGAAAAATGCAATGGATGGCTGTGATATGATCTTGTTGTTCTAGGTATGAACGTGTGGCTGGGCACTGAAACTGGGTCCCTTGCAATTGCATTGTGTGTGTTATTATCTCTCAAAAGATTGATTGTAATGGTTTGGCTTTAGCATTAAAGATTATAGCTGGCTGCTCCTCTTCTAATTCAATTCATTGATAGAGATATAGGAATCATACTTTTCAAATAATTTTTTTTAAATAATTTAAAGTTAATATTTACTAATAATATTTGGGCTTAAGTGGTTTTTATAAGTATAAATAATCCCATCTATTACTTTATCTGTTTACTCTTTCTCTTGTGTTTCTATATTTTTCTAAATCAACCTACTTTGGGGGTGAATTGAAATAACTTGATTAATAATAATAATAATAATAATAAATAATAATAATGCATGTAAACTTAAAATAATATATCTAACATATATAAAAACATAGTAGAAATATAAATCATAGAAAAATATATGATAAAAAATAATAAAATTAATTGTAAATGGACGTAAATATAATTCTGGAAATTAAAGTAAATGATTTTAAGAGATGAAGAACACTATAGTCAGTGGGCATTGGCATTACAGAAGTTTATATGTCTTGACTAATATATTTTTCACATGGAATATAACCTTGAATACTTTTATTTATAAGTTCTTCTCAATGATTACTAATCTTAATGGATACATGTCATTAACCTTTGATACCTCTTCAATACTTTATTCATTCGTATGTCCCTTTCTCAATATTGCTTGATTGATAATGTGATTTTTTTTTTAATTAAGCTTACTAAAGATATTGTAACTTGATCAATTTTATTAATAATATCTCCATTAGACATAAACTTCCTTTACTTGCTATCTTGATCGATTTTAATTTTTTTTTCCCCATTATATACTCACAATAGAAATTGAAGTAAATATCATTTTACTCATTGAGTTACTAATTATTATTGCTGAAAATAACTCAAGCCCACATACTCTATGTAAGAGTAAAACCATTTGTCTATTGTTAGTTATTATTATTATTATTATAAAAGATAGAATTTATAGTTTCAACTAACCTATAAATAATATATCATTAAGTATTTTAACCATCCATTATAATATTGGGAATCTATTTCAAAACTTGATATAAAGTTATTAAAATATTAATTTAAAAACTATTAGTTTTGAGGACTTAAATTTGAGTTTTAACTTGAACATTGATAACGAATCATGATATACCTAAAAGTCCTTATTTTTGAGCTTCAGAAAAAGACCTAAATGTCTTTATACCTAACATAACTCTGATAATATAGTTATGATTGTGTATAATTAAGAGATAATTCATGTTATTAAACAGTTTTTGGAGTTGAATTAGACTAAAATATAAATTTTATTAAAATGTTATGAAAATTATTTTAGCATTTGTTGAATTTATCAAACTACACTACAATCATTTATAAAAATTTAGTCTTATGAAAGTTGGGTGCTCAATCCTTCCTGATATATTTAAAATAATATATAAGTCGAAACAAAACAATTTTCATTTCACAATCTAACTTTTAAGAATGAGTAGACTCAAATCTAACTTTTAAAACAATATTAGAATCTGTATTAATAACTTTTATCATCCATTATAAAACTGTTATTAATTACATCATTAACAAATAGCCAATCTTACAAACTTTATCATCTCATAAGGACTGCTACACTAAGTAACAGCAGTTTAGGTTGAGCATGGTTGAACTGGAAATATTAGTTGTATTTACTGATGCAACTATGTGGATTTGGAGAAATAGAATGAATAGGTATAGATGCACAGAGGAGGTTGTTTTTCCAAACTTCCCTTTCTGTAGTTGGGAAGAAAACGAAAGGAGTAGTTGGCATGGCACTATATATAAGCAGCATATATGGCTGGAAATTAGCAGGTGGCAGACAGATGTATCCTTTCATGCATGCTTTGATTTCCCATCACTTTCATCAAACCATGTAATCAATATTCTATCCATTAGCCAAGTTATCAATTATAATTAAGTCTAAATACTAACTACTCATTTCAGTCCTGTTCTTTTCCATACCTTATACTATACTACCCATGCTAAAGTCCTTCACTAGAGTAAAAAAACAATAATACAAGACTAGGTTAATTTAACAAAAATAAGAGAAAGTGTCTTTAATATTATTTTTTAAATTAACAAACAATGTTAATATATGCTTGAATAATTTAAATTCTTTTTTTTTTTTATGGATGAAAGGTTCAGTTTCTTCTAAAGGTATTAAAATGTTGTTTGGTACGAAATTCTCTTGAGTTTTTTTAGTTTAAAGAACTATTATTATGACTAATTGGGTAAAAGGACCAATGAATTAGGTTTTGTGAAATAATTGTGAATGTACATCCTAAGATATCATTGGCACTCTATTAAGTAGTTTTAAAAATATCTCTTCATTTCACCATTTTTGGGGAAAAAAATTGCCAAACACTAGCACTTTGTGGTAAAGGAAAAGTGATCGTGTCTTGAATATACTTTTAATTAGTGATTATTCCAAATTTAAATTTGACAAAAGTGATCAATAGATTGAATAGTTCGTATATCGTTTTAGTTCAATTATCAAATTTTATTTATTTATGATCGATTCATGTTGGTATGTGAGAAAGTTTTAATGTGGATTATGTTTGTGAAAAGAAAAAGCAGTAAGTATACCATAGAGTATTATTTTCCTTTGAAAAAATGTTTAATATTAAACCCATATAGTATAAGGTTAATTATTTGCTAAATGCCTGTGGTTAAAAATTTAAAGGAAAATATTAATTAGTCGGTATTGTTAGCTAGGGTGTTAATTATATTTAAAATGAAAATTATCTAATAACAATTGTTTTAAATTTTAAACTTATCAAACACTACCATTTTAATATAGGTTTTTTGTAGATTTAAACAAGAACTCTATACTCCTCAACAACATAAGCCATTTATAAAATCTACCCTTCAGCAGAAGTCAAAGAAGACACATAGTAATTGAACATAGGGTTTAGACTTGCTTGTTTGAGCTTTACAGCTCAATATGTGGTACAATCCACTTCTAGAAAATTAAATATTATTTGTTTAGAGATTGCGGGAAAGCTATAAATTATATATATAAATAATTAATGAACAAACTTTTTATAAATATTTAAAAAAAATAAGAAGTTCTTTATAAAATAAATTTAGTTTATTTATAAATTAAATTATAGAAACTCTTTTACATAATTTTTAAAACTTTAGTGAAAACATATTTTTTATCTTATAATAAGAATATTAATATAAAAATTGAGGAAGATACCCATAATATAAATTATCAACAAAATTTGTTCTCCACATAATATTTACTATTGTTGTTTTCTTTATAAGTAATTATTACCAATTTGGTCTCCATCATGGATTATTTAATTCTAAAAAAATGAAAGGCACAAAAAGCCATGACGGTGGGATAAGAAACAAAACCATTGTTGCTTCGCAAAATCTATGGTTAATTGGTGCCGGTTGTTGGGATATGCAGAAATCATGTAAACTGAATAGTGGGCTATGATATATAAATTAATGTCTTATGTTAATTTATATATGGTTGAAAAGATTTTGTGTGAATATAAAAAATGATTTTGAAGGAAGTACAAAATATTAATAGGATAAATAGGAGACACGCGTCAATAGCTATGTCTTAGGTACATTAATTAATATATGTTGTCACAAAATGTGTGTCACGAATGGCGGAGTTATTAATTTATTATGGCGGCAGGAGAGAACTTTACAGTGATATCACTGTGTATGTTTTTGTTTAGAAATATAAGAGTTTATTTTTTATAGGAATATAAGAGTTTATGTTATTTTACAAAACTTTAGAAATAAAAATGGCTCTTTATTCTTTTAATAATAAAAAAAATTAATTTTATAGTAAACACATTTGTATTTTTCATTCATTCTATTTCTTATTCTACTGAAAAGATTATTATTGACTTTATTTTAGAATTTGAAGACAACTTTTTATCAGATTCTCTCCATATAGGAGTATGAAAGTACTTAAGAAACTTTAGTACATTGTTACTTGCTCCAACTACTCATGGTATTTATTCTTTATGAATTTAAATTAAATGTAAACAAACGTTTGTCATATTCAAGGAAAATTACTTTTCATTATTTTAAATGTCATGTTCATTTAAAAAATTAAGATATAATAAATTTTCTTAATTTTAATAAAGTACTTATAATATTTTATGTTTTACTCTATTACAATATGATTAGATAAAAAAAATATAAACAACAAAAGAATAATAATATTATCTCGAACTTTAACAAGGACAAATAAATAAATAAATCTTTTAAAATTTTGACAGGAGAAACAGAAAAAATAAATTTTAACTATCTAAATCCTAGTTAATTATACATTTCAAAAAATAAATTCATACCTAAACACGATTTCGTACAACTTAAAACAAATAATAATTATAATGATATTAAAATTTTCAATTGAAAAAAATGTAAGTTACAAAAAAAATTAAACTTGAAGATGCAAAGTCAAGCATTATATAAAGGACTTTAACGGTAAATATTGATAAAATTAAAGTTCAATTTAAGGAGATTCATTTAAAAGAAGAAAACAATTTAACACGAATCAAATACATCTTGAAAGTTAAAGTTATATTATGATGACGGTGTCTTTGGGGTTTATCGTGAGAAACCTCTCCCTCTTTGTGCCTACTTCAACAATCGTGTCACTCGTCGATAAAAAAAAAAATACAAAGTAAGAGTATGTCCGAGAAATTATTCTAATTAGTAAAAGAAAAATCAAAAGAGAGTTTGGATTTTAAAATCCTAGAGACATCAAAAGATGGTTTCAATTTTAGAAAAATAAGAAAATTGAAAAATATATTTTTTATTAAAAAGTCAAAGAAATTTCAATTTTAAAAAACAAAAATTGTTATGGCAAGCAAAGCATAATTAGTTGATAGACTTATATTCCAAAAAGAGTATCTACAAACAATGATATTCATATAATTTGTGATAGTTTTCTTTGTAGGACTTTTTATGACATAAAAATTGATTTTTTACAATGAAAATGGAAAATCGATTTCCATTAAATTTCCACAAAGAAATTATATTGTTATTTCTTGAAAGGAATAGTTGTTGGAAAAAAATCCTTAAAAATATTATGAATATTCAATTGGTGTGGAATGAAGCTAAATAAAAAATTGTAGTACTAAATTTTGATTAAATTTGAGTAAAAAAAATAAATTTTACTATTTTTTATATTATAGTCAAATGGTAAATATTATATTAGATAACTTCTTTAAAATATACAATTAGATATATAAATAAAGTTTAAATAGAGTTATTAAAAATATATGGAAACTTTCACAAACAGTTTCATAAAACTTTAAAATGAAGTTAAGAGAGAGCTCATAAAAGAAATACTAAACACCTAATTTATATTAGTTTATCCTAATTTTAATTTTTTCTAATTTTTTTTAACTTGTAAAGAGTTCTACTAATCATAAATCATTATAAGTATTGTTATTTACTACTGTTAACTTACAAGGAAATACAAGAACTCTTCAAATTATTTGATAATCTCTTCTTCCTTAGATTGAACACTGCATACATAATGTCTTTATAGAACAAGTACGTAAAATCTCTTAAAACTATACAAACATACATTATTTGGTTTTCACAATAAAACTTTCATAGAAAAAAATACCTTAGTTCTAAAGTCTTAACTTCATTTATTGAAGGAATCACAAAGATAAGTTCTCTTTAAGTGGTCTATCAAATGCACTATAAGTATTTTGCAATAAAAAACTTTAAGATGCAACAATCACATAGAATGTGTGCTCTTGACTTCATTTCATGTCATAGTTATATGCAAACATTTTCTTTTATAAACTTCCTAAAAGGGACTATTAAGACTAGTGTATTGTTGTTTATCTTTGTGCAAGGTCATTTTAAAACAAGTTTGACTTTTTGTTGACATTTTTTGTTGTAACACTAAAAAATGTTGTTAAATGAGTAGTATTTTCTTTTATCACTCTCTTCTACTTATTCTGATTGTCTCATTTTAAACATATAAACTCAAATGGTAAGTGCATTTTTGAAATGTGTTAAGGAACAACTTTTTATAACTTTCATAATGTTAAGGAAAAGTCCATGTTAGTGAGTTTTTAACAAAACTACATCTTGAACTAAGATTAGATTGTGTTTTATATTTTTCTTTTCATACTTAAAAGTAAGCAGTTAGATACATCAAAACATTTAATTATTTGTTACATCAAAGCATAAGTGTTTTAGCATGGCATAACATTAAGATTGATATTTTATCTTAAAGTTAATATATAACACTATGTTAACATCAATATTATTTCTATCCCTCAAAATAGTAACACTATTAAATGACAAATTTTTAAAATAATGATAATCAAAGTGTCATAAATAATGGAGATTGAATTAACAATGAAGAATAATAAAAGTTATTAGAAAGTTATAACTACTCAGGATTTATGTTCTATAAATATTAAACTAATGTATTGTAATAATGGTTGGAACTTGTAATCATCCTCGTAAATCTTAAATCCCTAAACACTTACAAATGAATGAGTTAGTACAATATTCTCAACCATTTAATTTCAATCATTTACTTGTGAGTATTCTATCTACAATTTTTTAGTTTGATAATTTACTTTAGATACTTTATCACATTGTTTTACTTTTTTATTTCAAGTAATATCTTTACTTTTAAAGATGTTTATAAATATTCAATTTATTAAAGTTTAACACACACAAACGCGTGATAGAATCTACCATGAATAAGGAAATCCCCTCAAAGAAAGTATTTGTCTCCCTCATCAAATACTTTTGAGATTAGGTTTGTTTATTGACAAAAAACTTATAGAAAACAAACCCTCTACTTTATTTTTCACTTGAGAATGATACATATTTATAGAACTAATTCAATAAATTTTTTTCTTACATTACTAACTACACATAACACCTATACTAAATTGTTCATGGTGTAATTGTCCCACATGTAGCAGCATATATCCACAAATTATTTTTTTTCTCTCAGTTTAACTTTCCATGTTCTTTGTGACCTTTATTTCGACAATAGTATAACTGGTATGCAACTTCTATCTCAATTTCTTCCAAAATAACTTCTCTAACCGAGAGTAAACACACAAAAATTTCTTAACTTAGTATTTTTGGTAATGTAAAATCACAATAATCTTCTTCACTAAATCGACTAAAGTAGTTGGTTAGATTCTGTGAATGAGGATTAGATTGGGCCGAGTCCTTGACAAGTGGCATGGTAGTTGCTCCACATTTTTTGGTGTTGTAACTCCAGCTTGAGACATGTACCTCCAACAAGGGCCCTAGAGTTCATTGCAAGTAAATGTCCTCACATTTTCTGTCCATTGGGTTCATGTGGGCCGTCCACTGGGCCCATTTATGTTTGCTTGTCAGTGGCAGCCCAAGCAAGCAACTGCATTGTATCCTTTCACTGTTTGAGATTGGGCTCTGCTGAAAAGCATGGTGCTGGGGTGGTTGTTGGGGAGTCTTGTGGCATTGTCACTGTGTCCTCTTTATGTTGTGTGACTTGCAAGTTGGTTTCTTTGCCATGGGTGGTTGAAGAGATAACACTTGTAAGTGATACTGTTGAGGGAATCAATTTTTGTGTTGGTTGTGGTTTCAGGTTTGGGTCCTACTATTTCTACTACCACCTCTCTTTGTTTCTGCTTGCAAATTGGACACACCAGGTGTTCCTGGAGATAAACTTTGCATGCCTCATTCACCAAACCAATGAATGAGGATAAGTGTAATGATTAAAGACTTGCATATTACAAAAGAAACGATTATAACACCTTATATTTCTTAATAAATTAATTTTAAGTTAAACATAAAGTAATTTATCTTCTAAACAGTGGGTCTAAGAATATATAAAATGTCATAATAACTATTTAAGTATATTCTTTGAATATCTAATCACATTATTTTATCTCAAATTAAATCCTTATTTCAAATTTCTATTTATCAATCAATATTTAAGATCATTTGTTATGGTTTGAGATATAAATGACTAAGACCTTCAGAACAAGGCATTTATTGAAGAAGATGAATGTTATGACTAAAGATATAAATGATGATTCATATTCAAATGAGATTGAAATAGGGATGATAAATGAATTTTTTTCATAGATATTGTTGAAACTTATTTTGATTTTATTTGAAATTTTTGAAATGATTTAATATGAGTATAAATATGAATAATGTTTTTTTAAATTGGATATGAGATAAAGATTGGTACGTAGATATTTGACTTATGCCTTGTCTTCACACTTATTTATGTTCTCATACTCGTTTTCGTTTTAAATTACTAAAACATCTCTAATTTATCAGGTAATTAAAAAATTTATATTAACTTTTATTTAATCCTTAATTTCATAACTTATTTCTAAATTATTCATTTGATCATTTTTACTTTCAATCATTTGACATTTATCTAATTATTATTTGGTATTTATACAATTATAATTTGTTTCTTGATAATTATCACTAGAAAAAAAATATTTTAACATTAAATACTTCATAATATCATATTTTTTTATTACGATTTTTATTTTTTATTAAAATTTATTTAATTAATATTTAGATATATCCGTTGAATATGAAGATAGAAATGAAAATAGAGATACATTTTTATTTTATTTTGAGAATGAAAATGGAATAGTTCAAATCCTCATTAGCATTCCTAAAGAAGAACTTCACAACTCAAGCCTAAGTGTAATACACTCAGGACCAAGTATCTAAAAAACTATATTATTAATTAGTTAGGAAACTGTGCATGATGTGATAATGTAAGCTTAGGTGCATGCGAATATCTTTCTTTAGATTGTTAGGCTATATTTTAGTTTTGCTTCTTTGAATGGTTGTGAATAGTTTTCATTCAATAAAATCAGAAATATTTTCATTTGTTCTTACCTTGGTGGAAGGAAGTCTTCCTTAGGAAAAAGAAAAAAAAAAAAAAAAA
>Ga0209700_106890_pt1 | contig 16877 bp, 10 predicted proteins | sample SiratroredBW_FD_187528 | JGI IMG/M metagenome (GOLD analysis project Ga0209700, IMG submission 187528) | Root nodule microbial communities of legume samples collected from California, USA - Siratro red BW (SPAdes) (version 2) | ecosystem: Host-associated > Plants > Roots > Nodule | place: USA...
TGAGCATACCTCTGGCCTAACCATTTTGGCAGAGGACACTTGGCACCCAAAGTGGTCTGCTAGGGTCCCCACGAGCTCCCCATTACCTCCTATAGAAGCCAAATACCTCCACAAACCCGGAGGTTACGCACCACTGTTTTTTCACGAAATAAGCCCTCTCCTCCCTTTTTTTCACCTAGACACCTTCCAATCACCTCCAAGAAGCCTCTAAAGCAATCAGAGTAGCCTAGAACAGCTTGAAAAAGCTTGGAGAAGCCCTTGCCGAAAAATCAGGCCTCACCGGAGCTCCGCCACCAACCACCACCAAACTCGGGTTTTCTACCTCCATTAGGTGCATCTCTTTCCTCACATCTCATTCCCACCATTTCTATAACTTGAAGACACCTTGAAACCTCCATTTGAGCCTCGTCAGAGGCTCATCGGTGCAAATCCCATTGAGGAAGATGATTGGCAAGCCTTGCAAACTCATTTTCTCCCACCACAAACCCCCTTTCTCCTCCATTCCACCTCCTCTGAGACGAAGAGGAGGAGAGGAACATTCGCCACCCCATGGCGCAGCGTTTCGCCATCGCCAGAGACTCGCCACAAAACCAGTCCGGCAAGCTCTCTCTACCCCACTGGTTCTATGCTTTTTCTTGCTCGTTTTGGCTTGTTTTTGCTTAGTTTATCTCCCTGCATCCATTTAGAATACATTTGATCAATAAAACTTAAGTTCGCACGTGTAAATTGCAAAAACCGGATTAAGAGGGTTGGTGATATGAGAGAGTTTTAGTCGGTTTGGTTATGCTGATTCAGGGCTTGGCAAGGGCAAGGTCTTGTAGCTAAGGTTCAGGAGAGTGTGTCTTGAGTGAAAGTGAGCCAAGGCAGTAGCTGAGATGTGATAAATTTGACTTGGAAAGTAGAGAACTTCACTGTGGCATTTTGTCGAGCACCTGGTGTGCTCGATAGTGCTCAAGTAGCCAACTTTGAGAGCAGATTCCAAGAGATCTAGGAACCTTTAGGAGTAGCTAGGGGTTACATTAGAAAGCTGGGTTTACCCTCTTTCCAGTGGTATGCCACAACCCCATTTATGAAACCTCTAGATCCCTAAAAAATGAGTGTCAAGATGCGGATCCAACATGGGTAACTTCGAATATTTTCTAGGCACATATAAAATCATAAACCTTGTCTTAGGGCTAACTTTGTTGGTCTTGAAGTGTATGAGCTATCATTAGAAATCTATTTTTGCCCTCTTTCCATTGGTTTGGGTGGGTGCATTTATGAGATCATTTGGTCACCCAAAATCACCCCGAAAGTAGTGTCCCCAAACTGGTTTCTAGGTTTCCCAGAAACTAAGTTATGAGAGACAACCAACTAGCCAGCTTTGGAGAATTTGTTCTCCTAATCCTTGAAGTTGCTAGGGGTGTATAGGTAACTAATGGAAGGCCCTTAGACTCATCTTTAATTTGATACCAAGTTTTCTCATTTCCATAGCGGTTTGACAATCCAAATTGGACCTCAAAGTTGTCCTCTCACAACTTTTTCACCCACTAAACCATCATTTGTGGACCAACCTAACCCGAGCCAGACACAGCTTAAGGTGATAACCTCCGACATGCACACTACCTTTGAGGGATCATCTGAAGTGGTTACGGTCAAACCCTTCTCCCTCATGGAACTATGATTTGTTCCAGCTCTCACTATAAGGAAAAACACATATGATGCTACATTTTCATATACTATGAGTTTTAACGAGTCGTAGTATCCCCATTTGAGCCTAAACTCCACGCAAGCCACACTTGCTGACATTTTTGTGTGGATTGATGGTATACTTGTTGCTTCCTTGTCTCATACCACCCATTACTCACTAAAAAACCCAAAAAACCAGAAAACCACAAAAATGATCAAAATACCCTTGTTTGATAAAAAATCGCAAAAAATAGAAAAATAAGAAAAATAGGAGAAAATATGAAAACAATAGAAAATTAAAAATCAAAACAAATCAACACCCAACCAAACTCGCTCAAGCCAAAACTATGTAAGCCCTGATTTTCTGCCTCTCGACAGAAATACGTAGGAGCAAGTGCATAACTCGTCAGGATCCCCTTTTTTCTACTTCCTCATTTTCTTTGCTCCTCTTTTCAATTAATTGTGTTATTATACCTACGCGTCCCCCTTTTTTTTTAATAATTATAGAATTTTAAAGCATTTTAAAACATTCTCATTCTCATTCTTATTTTTGATCCGAGGTACCGTCTTCGGACGGGCGAGTGGGGTGCTCATACCTTCCCCACTCGTAACCGACTTCCTTACTCAGAACTCTAAACGTAGATTTTCTTTTTGGTTTCCAAGGTTCTCCTTAAACCTTGGTGGCAACTCCATTTTCATTTAATCCCCTTTCTTCAAAACTTTTTCCAAATTATTTTTGGGGGATCGTCGTTCGTCGTAGAACTATAAGATTTTTTTTTATAATCTTAAGTCTTTCGGTCGCGACACATTGCATTCCTTTTTATGTTTGCTTTTTTCGCAACCGAGATCATAACGAGGAGATTAAAAATTATTTTTTAAAATATTTATTTAGAGTTTGGAGTCGCCACCATAGTTTATTATGGAAAACCATAAAAAAACCAAAAATAAAAATGTCTATAAACTAGATTCAAAGATTCGGGAGTCGGTTACGAGTGGGGAAGATATTAGTACCCCACAACGCCCGTTCTAAGACGATACCTTCAATCAAATTGATAGAAATAAGTATGGTTTTTTCTAAATATTATTTTTCCCCAAATAAAATAATAATCACAGCAAATAATAAAAACAAACAAGTATATTTATAAGAATGCCTACAAATACAAAGCAAATAAACAAAGAAAATATTTTATTATTTTTATTTGGACCCGACAAGGCTTGACCTTGGTCCTACGTATCTTTACATGATAGAAAATCAGGGTACACGTAGTTCTATTTTAAGAATTTTGTTTGGTGATATTTGATATTTTAATTTTGTGAAAATTTTATATTTTTTATTATTATATTTTTTTGGAAAACGATGTTTTTTTTATACTTTTATTTTTAAAAAAACTAATTTATATTTTTAATTTTCAAAACTGTTTTGTTTATACTAATTTAAAAAACTATTTTTATTGTTATAAAAGTGCTTTATGATTTTTATATTTAAAACTATTTTTTGTACTTTTTTATTTTTAAAATTGCGCTAAAAACTATTTTGTATTTGAAAACAAAATTTAAAACTGTTTTATATATTTTTATTATTTTTAAAAATGCTTTGTTTATTATTATTTTTTAATTATTTTTAAAAACTATTTGGAATATAATATTTTTAGTTTTTAAAAGTTTGCTAATAAAAATAATTTTTGTAATCCTTATAGTTAACCTACTTTTATTTCTGTTAAGGAAAGGAAAAAGAATACAAATATACATATAAACATAATTAAAATTAAAAAACTTAATATTCATTATTTATGTGACATGGAGCACCAGTCCCACACGCTACCCCTTTGTTCATAACTTTAGTATATATTTCTTATTTTTTACAAAATATTGAGTAAAAAACTAAATAATTGATTTAAATAATAAATGCAAATGGCATAAAAATAAAATAATTAATATTATAATTAGCTATAGTAAAAATATTAAGCTCAAAATGTTTTTTTTATCAATTTTATTATTATCGCTTTTATTATGTTTACATTTTTATTTTTTCCAAAAATTAAGTAATGTTTTATACTTTTTAATTTTGAAAAATGTTTTATATTCTTTAATTTTTTTGAAAATTTTTATTTTTTATTTTTGAAAAATATTTTATTTTTTCAACGATTTTTAAAGCTCTTTAGAAACTTTTACATTTTTTCCTTTTTCTAAAAATTTTTACCTTTTTATGATTTTTGAAAATTGTTTCACAAAAACAACATTATTTTATTATTTGTTTACTTTTTCCCGAAAAATTAATAATTCATTGAATTTTTAAGAAAAATTTATATTCTGCTTGAGAGATTAAAAAGGTCTTGTATTTTTTATATTTATTTCTAAACTAATTAAAGCAATAGGGGCTGAATATCAAGATATTGTAGTAACTCTCAAATAAGACAATCATATTACATAAAGAAATAAAGGAATCAAGTGAGTAATCAAAATATATCAATTGAAGATCCTCAAACAACATGTTTCCCTTTCATCAATAACTAACTTTTGAGAGTGTCTTATGTTTCATTATATTCTTTTTTTTTTAAATGAATCAAAGAAATAAGGGTTGAATAATAGGACAATAAAAGAATCAAATGAGCAATCAAAATAATCACATTATGTACAACACATATAAAAAACGATTCCCGTTGAAGCACTACTCAAGAACTTCGGACTTTTTCTCCTTCTGCTCTCGATGACTTTAGATGCCCACTAATTTTTCAGCACTGTAATTCTTGTTGTTCTCTATGTTTTTTTTGTGTGCATCCACTTGCTCACTATGTATATTTATACTAATTCCAGTCAGCCCACTTCTAATTCAAATTTTAAATCCATTAATTCCTAATTATTCCCACTTAATTATAATTTATGAACTGTCAATTGATTATTCATTTTAATTAAGATTTAAATCTATTAATTCCTAATTATCCCCACTTATGACACCAATTGATTGTTAAATCCCATACATATAGTCAAATTCGAAAATAAATGAATATGAGGAATAAATGGAGAATATTGGAGGTAATGTGATTGAAATATTTATTATTATTTTTTTAATTCATTTTTTTTCTTTATTTTTTTTCATTTTTACATTTATTGAAAGCAACCTAAATAACACAACAATAGGAATAGATACTTAAACCTTTTTTTTTGTTTTATTTTAATATTATTATTATTATTATTATTATTATTATTTTGAAATATATATTTATATTTTTTTACTTTCCGAAAAAATAAAACAAATCATCTAATGTAAAAAAATATAATTACTATTTTAAAAGATTAACCAAATAGAGCCTGTAAAATAAAAGGGACGACCATAACAATTCAAAAAAAAAAAAAAAAAAAAAAAAAAGGAAAAAAAAAAAAAAATAAAAAAAAAAAAAAAAACGCACCAATTATTAGACAATCAACATTTAATTGAAAATCATCAGCATTTAATTAAAAATCATCAACATTTAATCACTATTAAGCAAAATCATCAGAATAATAATCAAATCTGCTATTCAAATTTCTTACCTTTCTATAATTTTTGAGTTTATTTTCAATTAATATTCATATCTTTAATGAGCATCAGAAAAGGCAGACAGAAAAAGAGAATGTGACATGACAACACTTTAATGACAAATTTATTTTTATTATTATTTTTTTAACAAATTTTTAATGGACTGATTTTCTTTACTTTTTTTCCTTTTTACGAATTTTGTTTTTAAAACTTTATTCATAAAATAGAATGAAACCAAAACTATTTTTTTGGACAAAGTATGATAAAACTAAATAACACCCATTTTTTATTTTAATTTTATATTGTTTTATATTTTGGAATAACTTTATTTACCCAGACGAAATTGGGTGTTGACAACTTTTATGATTAAGATTATAAATTAACCCCTTTCAATTTTCGTTTATCTCGATAGCAATTTTAATTTCAATTATGTTTTTTTTTATTCTCAGTTTTATAGTTTTCAATTCATTAGATGGTTAGAATTAGAGATAGTCTCTGTTTACAATTTTCTTATTTATTGCTTTGAAGAATTCTATTATTCATTTTAGTTTTGTTGTTTACAGTTCTTACATTCTTAAGTTAGACGCATATACTTTCATTGTTATAAAACACACCAAATAGTCTATTAGACAATGGTTAATAGATGGTCTAATCTTGAGAAAAACCTTAGTAAAATATTTATTGTTTAGTTTTTGAATTTATTGATATTATTTAGAATTTAGGTTGTTTTAATTTGCTTTCTATTCACTTATTCCTTGAATAGTATAGTCTTTCATTTTAGTTTTAGTTGAATCGAATAATACATACTCTATTTTAGTTTAGTCACTGCATTTCTATGCATTTTAATTCAAATTTTTAAATTTCATTTTTTTTCAATTCCATTCTTAGAGTTTTCATTTAACTCTTTTACTCAATTTAGTTTATATTTTTGCAATTTGATTGTTGATAATCAGTTTAATAGACACAAACCATCTATTTCATTATTCTGTTTTCTATTTTCACTTTTGTTTTTTTTTTATTGTCACTTTTTCATCTATTTTCAATTTCAGAATTCATTCAAACCCCAAATTTTAACTTATAAAAGAAAAAATATCATATGATCGACTTAATGAGAATTTGTTCTCATGATTTGACCTAGGTTGACCTCCGTATTACATTCTAAGGGGGAACTTAGTTGTGTTTGAAAAACTTGATGCGAATAGAGTTTATGATGGTGCTAGTAACATTGTTGAAGGTGATGAAGTAGAAGAAAATGTGGTAGTCGAGGAGGCCCACGTAGTCGAGGATGAAGTCTATCCTTGAGGGTCAGTGGATAGTCATTACTTAACGATTGTGAGGACCATGTTGCTAGACAATTATAAAATGGAATGGTATGTAATAATGTTGACTTACATGTATTGAAATTAATGGTTTACTTATTGAAAATGCTAAAATGATATTCATTGGCATTTCTAGGATCGCGATGATATAAAATTAGTGTCACATGGCAAAAAAAATTAAAAAGTTAGGAGTCACACATGAATGGATAGAAGTTGCAGTTGAGTTTTCTGGCTTAGTCAGTCTGGTTTGTGCTACCTACAATACTGTGAATAAAGTATTGTTGTTTGCCTTTGTAGAGAGGTGGCATCCCAATACAATTTATTTTCATCTACCTAGGAGTTGACCATCACATGGGATAATGTCTCAAATTTGGTGCACCTGCACATCATTGGGAAATTCTACACATATTCTACCTTAGATTAGGTTGTGGTTACAAAGTTGTTAGTTGTTAACCTAGTTTGCTATGATGGCAAGTGCATCATTCACAAATGTAGTAGGTAATAAATAGATCATTCTTTCTTAAGGGATTTGTGCAATACGACAATAGTTATTATAATAAAATCAGATTCAAGAACAATTTCGTGATTTAGTTTGATGTGCAAAAAAAGAAAATAATATTTAATATTTTTATCAACAATTGAACTGCAGAAAAGGGATTAACTATGAATAATATGAGATTGTTAAGGTTAGACTTCACTAATCTTCACTTCCATGCATAATAACGTTTACTTTCTTTTCAAATAATAATCAATGTTAACCAACAAATATACCCAAACCCTAATTCCTCATATAAGTGAGCCTAAGATTATCTATTCATTGTGAATTCATTGATTAATTTTATAAATAAAACTTGCATGCGTCACAAGGGTCTTTAGACAACAAACAAATCATATTCTATTCCTAGATACAACTTTCATTTAGTATATTATTTCAATTCCTGACTATAGAATATCTTTTCAAATACCCAAAGTGTTAGCACCAGGAGTTGCTAGTGGATTTGATGAAATGAACAAGTGAATGAAGTCTAAGGAATCATGAGGACTGCGAAGAGGATCATGAAGATGATTGAAGATGTTGGTTCTAGACTTAGGCTTTGTGTGTGTGTGTGAGTTCTTGCTCTTGTCATAAGATCATTTGTTACATGTTTCATATGTCTTAGTAAGCTCCAAGGATAAAATTGTTTAATCAAATTAATCAAAGTTTTCAAATAAATGTGTTTTGGAAAGAAAATTTAATAAACTGGTTTTATTCTGAATCTGATAAATTTTTTGTTCCAGAAAAGTTCAATTGATTGAACAATTATTTCAATCGATTGAAGTTTTGACAAATTTTAAAACAATTTGCCTATATAAAGGAAAGACACGTGTTTTGACATACAAAAATCATTCTAAGAAAACATTGTGAAATCTTTTGAGAGAGAAACGTGCAAAACATATTTTAATAGTTTTAATAAAGCATCTTCATCCCATTCTGTAAAATTGATCAGAGTTTGCGAAAAGTTTTTCTAAGTTCAATTCATCCCCCCTCTTGAACTCAGCCTGAACTTATTTTACACAAAGATTTAAAGATCAAGTCAAGAATCAACACAGTAGGCAATAAGTGTAGAATGAAAATACTGATATATTGAAAAGAAAGACATAAGTATGAAAACCATAACGATTACATAAGAGTTCAGAAAAGGTCAATTCTAACCCCAAAAAACAATGGATTTACTTTCTCAAAGTTATGAGAAACCTCAACATTAGAGAAGAATAATGGAAATAAGGAATTACTCCTAGAAAATCCTAAAGTTGCCTTCAATTTCGGACCTTGATGGCTCAAGATATCTAACCCTAATCTAGAGCAATTATTAGACAAAATGTAAAAATCGATGCTCGTGCTAGGGTCAAGTTCAGTGGCACTAGACGTAGCTGAATTTTGTTACTGATATAGACTTCCAGGCCCAATTGGCACCAAGCTCAGGTCTTGTGTGCTAGACGCATTTTCACTAAATTGTTCTCGAGTTTTCTTAGGTCGAGCTCGGGTTTTGGCGCTGGCGTTGAGTTATTTTGTGTCAAATTGCTCTTTAATCACTCATCTTCATGGCTTAAATCCTTCTTCTCTCAATCCGACATTTTTGTATTAAATTTTAGACAAAATAATAGGAATTAGCAATCAAATCTGTTTTCTCAATCTCATAATCATTATTAATAATAAGCACCTAAAATTGAAATTTTAGCCTATTTTTAAGCTTAGAGAGAGGTTATTTTGTCTTGAAAAATAGTCTGAAAATATCATATAAATCAACTCTATCAAATTCTCCCAAACTCATAACCATACATGTCCTCAAGCAAAGGTAACTTGGCACAGACGAACAATTACTCAACAATGATATAACAACTCAAAATAAATTCACTAAATCCCTTTAGAATCAATCAAGTGTGCTTCTTCTGAAATCAACTCAGAAAAGAACAATATTACCTTATTAAGTCCAGCTATGGTACTTAAGTGTAAAATTTAACAAAAAAATGCACACAATTTTTAACACAGATGAAAATTTATTTTCATTGAACAACTAAAGGTATTATTTATCACTAAAGTAAGTGTTTCACTAAAGCACTCTAGTGTCTCAAAATGTATTTTTCTCTCATCTATCACTATTTCCCACAATTTCACTTTGGTTTTTATTTCAAGAGTTAACAATTTCAAAAACATGCAACATTATAAGGACTTTATTGAATTATAACTTGGTTGGGCTAACAAGTTTTTCTGGATGATCAAAACACTTCAAGCAAAGAGAGCAATTAGGTCAATCAATAAACTCAAAAATTTCTACCCTCTTCTATTTTAATTAAAACCATTATCAACTTTTCTCCAAACTTATTTATTTGAATATCTCATTTTTATTTATTTTTATAAGTGCAACCTCTAATTTGCTCTTTATATCCCCATATATTTTTCATATATTTCTCCCAAAGTTGAATTATTATACAAGTCTCTGATCTCCCTTCTTTCCTAACTCAAAGTGAGATAGTCAAATAAAATTAAATAGTTTCAAGGATGAAGAACAATATCTTTTCGAAGCTGAAAAATGGTACATAATTTTTATTCTATTATAACAGGTTGGCTATTTGCCTCTAGCTACAATAAAGATAAAAATAGAAATGAATTTGATCATATGTTAATGTTAATTTAATAATCAGCAAAGAAACTCAAGCAAACTGAATTATGAATAAAACATGATAACACTTACTTGAATTACTCTTAAGCTTAAAATATCACCTGGTTACACAGTTAATACCAAAAATTGCCACATATTACTGCACTTCTTATCACAAAAACACAAGAGTAACCACAACTTAAACTAACAAGAACAACCTATTCAATTCCAAATCTCAATGAAAATTTTTATGCACAATGTATCTTTAGAGATTAGTTAACTCAGTACAAGTTATTTATTAGTGCATCATAATTGTTATCTACCAAGTTCCAAGTATTCACAAAATAGAAAGTAACACAAAAACAAAGAAAAATAAAAAAAAATTAAACATAAACAAACAAAAACAAAGAAAATAAAAAAATTTAAACAAAAAAATAAAACAAAATAAAAGTCCAACAATCAACTAAATATCTTTGAAGATCTTCTCCTATTCTTTAAAGAAAAATAAAACATATTTAAACAAAAACAATAAAACAAAAGTAAACTCCAACAACCAATGAAATATCTTTGAAGATCTTATCCTCTTCTTTAGCCTCGTCTCTAGCATCATCATCATTTGCTTCATCCCTTCCTCAACATAGGCCTTGTTCCCCAAAATAAGCAACATAGGTTGTAAATCCTCAACTGAGGGTAAGTGAAATGTAAGTGGAAATCCTGTTCCATGCAAAGTGACACTCCTAAGGGTGTCTATCACCATCATTTGAGCTCTATACATTGTCTGCATCGAGGCGTCAAAGTGCTCCCTACTCAAAATAGTACCAATATGAACTTATCCTCATAAAGGTGGTGCTGGTGTAACTGATCCCTCTCTCGCACTACAATATCTATTGATATAATTTATATCAATAATTTGGAAAAGATGCTCAAGTGGCGGGAGGGAGACATCTACTCTAGCTCTCTTGTAGAGATGAGTGATCAAAGATGAATTCCCTAAGCTAGCAATAGAACTAGAGGTATTTGCACACCGATGAATCTCCCAATCAATTTGCCTCTCCATATTCAGTGATCTTCCAAATAAAATGATGTGGAGAATTAGAGGTTTTGGCTTAGTGATATCATATACATGAGAAGTGGGAGAAATGTTTAAGGGAATAAATGTCACCCAAATCCTGGCCAAAAAGTTAATTTATGTCCTTCTGATGTGTAGAGGTAGTTGTTGTTTATTTCTCACAAAAATGCCTCTTGGCAAACAAACTACCCTTCAATCTCTATGTGGCTATATCTCCCATTGATGAATTGGACATTGTCAGGACTTATCTCCCTAATCATTCCCAGGAAAATAATTGATGGCAGTTGCATCGAAAGGAACTGTTTCCCTCCTCACATAACTATATATGGAGAAATTGATCCTTCTTCCACCATTGCATTAGCATAAAATTCTTTAACAATTGCAATGTTGGCTAGTTCTAGATAAGTGCCCATCGTAGTGTAGTTCTTCCTCTGAAATTCAACAGCTTCTCTAGGCCTTAAACCACCTTCCTCTTTATAGTCAACCTTCTACTCTCTACAGAAGCATAATGCTTTTCATGAGCCTTACAAAGAAATTTCTTAGAATACAATTGGCCTTTTCTCTTCTACCTTTAGAGGACTATCCCTTTGTGTATCTGCCTATTAGTATGAGATGTCATTTGCAACATTCAAAAAAACACTAGAACCATAGAGAATAATTACAATTTAAAGATGTGCTAGAAAAATTTATGAACTTAGTTAGTCCTCATGTATTTGCACCGGGTGCGAGGACCAAATCTTTAAATTTTTGGGTAGCGATGTCGGGCTCCATGAAACTGAGACGAGCGCGACAATTGTTTTTTGATAAATTCCCAATTTAAACGATCAAAATCACCCAAGTAGTTGCATAACAACAAACACAATGCAATACCAAATAAATGAAACCCTAAAATGACTTGTCACGATCGGGGTCACAACGGGGCAAAAGATGAATCTTTCGAAGAAAACAGAGAGGAGTTGTCAGCATAGTTTATTATGAAAAACTATGAAGATAAGGAAGTGGTCACCGAAACCGGATTTAGGATCTGGGAGTCGGTTACGTGTGGGAAATGTATTAACACTGCACAACGTCTGTCCTAAGACGATACCTTTAATTAAATAAGTAACAAGTGTGGTTTTTGAAGATGTTTATTTTTTTCAAAGAAATAAAAAAAATACAAGTAAAAATAAATAAAATATTTTTTAATATTTTTAGCCCGACAAAGATCAACCTTGCTCCTATATATTTTCATGAATGATGGGAAATCAGGGTGTACATAGTTCTGGATAGAAAATTGTTTGTTAGGTTATTGATATTTTTTAATTTTGTATTTATATGTTTTTAAAAATTGATATTATTTTATTTTATAATTTTTAGCCGATTAAAGTACAAGGCAATGCAAACAACCATGGTTGATACTCTTACAAATAAAAAATAATGTAAACTATTCATCAATATGGCAAATTATTTTTTGAAATTTATTTAGGAAAATGTGATTTTTTAATATTTTAAATATCACATGATGCATGTGACCATTTAATATTTAAACGAATTATTCTATTCATCATGTGAAAACATTTTAAATAATAAAAATCAAGTACAAGATGAAGCGTGATGTCATACATATACTTAAAATTTATTTGCAAGATTATTATCAAAACTCTTTTTTTGATTATTGAATATATATAAAAACAAAGTATCATGGTGTTGTATTTATAAAAAATGTAAAAATGTAGGTTGAATGCATGGACCTAGTTATTATATTTTTTAAAAGCAATAACTAAAAAAACTTTGAGGGTGTATGAAATAATAATAGGGGTGTAGTTAAGAAAGTTATTGGATCTGGTTTATTTGAACAAACATGGTATAGATAGGAGAAGGCGAGGTGTGAACAGTAACTGGAGGGGCAAAACAAATAAACTGAAACACCTTTAAACCCACTCCCTTTTCATGAATTCCATCAACAAGCAATTAGAAATCTCAAAAACAAAGGTTATGTCCTTAATTAAAACCAAACCAGTGTAGAAAATCCCATACTGTAAAAGAACCATAATTACTAGAAGAAAACCAAATAACTTTCAAAACAACAGAAACATGATAACACCAAATGAAACCCATAACACAAAACAACAACTAATGTGAAAATTTCAAAATCTGGTTACTGGGCTTTCATCATATTACTAGCAGCGACGGTGGAGATCTGAGAGCAACGGTTAAGCTCATCTAGCGATTTCAAAATATGGCAGACGATGTGCAACAGTTATGGTAGAGGGAAGAGTGTTCTCTTCGGTGGATTTGATGGATGCTAGGTATTTGAGTTTGGTTAGGGTTCTTGGTCTATGAACAAGAAATGGGCGAAATGGGTTTCAATGACGCTAGCCACGGTGTGACGGAGGAAGCAGTGGTGTTGTCGTGGTGGAATCCAAAGCTAGGGTTTGGTGAGAAGCGGTGGTGGTCTGCCAAGGTTGGTTGAACTTAGTTAGAACTACATAAATGACACTGTGGTGGGGGCGAGAGAAGGGTAGTTACTGGAGTGAGGAAGGAAATAACGAGCGTGAAGTAGAACTCGCCTTGAACGGGATTGTTGCTGTTACCATTTCAACTAGGGAAAAAAACACTACGTGTGTGGTTCCCTCAATGAGTAGTGCAAGTAATTCTATTTACAAGATGCAAAATCAGAAAATGATAAAGAGTGGCGTGCCACAACTTTTGGTGTGTGGAGGTTAAGGTGGTGGATCATGCTGTAGTGTAGTGTGTTCTAATAGAGACCTGGAGGGTCTTCGATCTCAGTTGTAGTCTTCGGTCTTGGACGTAGTCCTCGGTCTCAGATGTAGTCCTCAGTTTCCAACAGGGTGTGGGAGGATACTTGCAAAAGGTGCTTTGATGCCAAAGTCAGAACACAAATGTCGGAGTGCCAGTATTAAGGATTGGATTTTCGTACCTTGGCTTGGCTCGTTTGCATTGTATTTGTAGGGGTCGAACTATACAAAAGCATTGTGATTGGTTGAGGTTTCTGAACATAGAAGCTTTTGGTAGTCTGCTATTGTCAGTGATTGTCTAGTGAGTTGGCACCGTTGTATCATGTTGTGGCTGAGTACATGTCGGTTAAGACTGCCTACCATTCAAGCTTGACCGTGCAATATTTGATCATTGACCATACACTTGCCCTCCAAGCTTGAGGGCTAGTCACGAGAGGTTTAAGTGGCTACAACTATAGGATGAGGTGGACGTGCCCCTCTAGCTTTTCACAACACACATTATCTCTAATTGTATGGTTGTTGGTTGTGATTGTGAAACTGGGAAGTAATGGTTTGATGATGCAAGCATACCACGAAATTCATCTAAGAGTTGATCAAACGGCAGGGGAGGCAAAACATCAGCTCATTTTGACTGTTGGGGTGCACTCTCCCTATAAATAGGGGCATCCTTTTCAGTTTTGTTACTTTTAAGAGATCATTGCTCCGATATCTAACATTCAATATCCAAAAGTATGAGATAGTGGCTAGATGCAAAGCTTTCATTCGTAGAGATAATGAAGTCATCCTCATTGTCGTCTTCTTTTCATTTTAATGAGTTTGCTCGTAGTGTGGCATCTAAGAGCTCCCCATAAGTCTGTAGGCATGTTTAAGGGGCGTCTGGGTTTGGGGTGCAAGAGTTGCAAGAAGATGAGGTTGACGTTGTTAGAAGTCTAGCTTTAGAAATTGTCGAAAGCAACCTTCCCCTGCAAAACTGGATACGATTTGGTGAGCACACAAGTGATGTGTCAGTACTCCAAATATCGTTGGTCTTCCACGGTTGAGAGCTATGCGGTGTATGTTCGCATTTTTGCTGACCACACTTTAGAAGGGGCACTCTCCGTGGAGCGATGCTCAGCCATTGATAACGTGTGTCATGGGAGAGAAGGTCACAAATCTAATTTCTTCTTCATGTACGCGTGCTTGTTTATTGACTCCCACTTGTGCGTTCCTCTTGATGAATTCACCATGGGCGTGCTCTACACTATGAAGGTAGCGCCTACCCAACTACACCCCTACTTTTGGGTGTCCCTTCGCACCTTCCGCTTATTGGCGAAGATGTTTCAGTTGAGGTTGTCTCGTCATGTCTTTTTACACTTTTATAGTTCTCACGCCTGCTGGTCCGATTAGGAGGCTATCACTAGTAAGCCAAGTAGGGGTTGCTCTCTTTACTCGTTTATGTTCTTTTTCAAAATATCCATTTCGCACGCCAGTAGGCATTATTGTTTTTAATGGGAATACTCCCAAATTTCCTTTTATTGGACCCGGGATCCCGTTCATAATCTCTCTTGGCCGAGGTCGTCGATGACCGAGGACGACAAGAAGATGTTTGATATTCAGGATCAGTTTCCACGGTGGCTTCCAATTCAGAACATGTTAAGAATCTCATAAGATTCAGTATTTGATGAAGTAAAGCAATTGCACAAAAGCAAGGCAAAGTATGAAAGTTGAAGATGAAGACTTAAGTCATTGCCTTAGTGGGTGCGAGTGAGTGTGATTGCAGGTGAAGGTGAACCTATGCACAGCTGAGAAGAAAATCCATGGCACAATTAAAACATACTTAAAACAAAGTAATAAGATCGAGCATAAAGGATTTTGGAAAAATCATTTGAAAATTTAGTTTTTAACAGAAAATAAATTGATTCCACTTTCATGAAATTGATTCAATCACATTCTGCAACTTAACTGTGTTAACTATTTTTTGAAAAACAGTTTGGGTAGTTTATGTTTTAAATACTTGGGCTTTTAAAGTGCGAATAAGGACAATACAAAGAAGAGTGATATGAACAAGAAAGACAAGAATTATGTGAAAAACAAAGTTGCTTGGTTCTTTAAAGATTAAAGAAAGTGTTCTTGAAAGAAATTCAAAAACTGAGTCCTTGATGTGCCATTGGTGTTCTTCAAAAAAACGTTGCGAAGGCTCTTCTCCACTAAAAGTTAGGGAGTTTCTGCAAATCAATTCTTGAACCTGTGTGATTCAAGTGTTGCATTTTTTATTTGCATAATTGTAATCTTTGATTCAATTGGGTATTGGTGATGTTATAGGGTTTAGCATTGTTGTAATCTAAATATTTGGGGCTGCAGGCTGCTAGCATAAGTATTTAGAGGTGTTTGAAATCTTCCAGGGTGCAAGAGGTGTTCTTAATTGTAAGTGTGTATAATTGAGTGTTGATAGTGAAATTTTTCTTGCTAGGGTTACAAGAAATACTGGATGTAGCCTTTGGGTGAACTAGTATAATTGCTCTGTGTGGTCTTCTCTACTTCTCTCTGTGCATCATAATCTGTTCAGTGTCATTCATTCATTCTGCACACCAAATTTTTCTTCATTGTGGTTCTGTGATTCTGCATTTGAAAAACAAATAGCTTATTGATTGATCAAATTCCTTTAATAAAGTTTCTTGAAACTAAAAATTGTTCTGATTGAAGCGCTCATTTCAATTTTGGTCTTCCAGAGTTTATCAAACTATTTTTGTTGCACAAATTTATTTGGGCTTTTCAAAGATTTATTCTATTGCGCTTACATAGCATTACAGTTTTGAATCTTTGAATATAATCTTTGCTTATTTCAAATGTGATTCTTTCTGTGTAATAGCTTTATCAATGTTGTTCTTTTCTATATAATTCTAGTTTGCATTAATATAGGGTTGATATGCAATATATTCAATTTGTGTCATCGCATAATCTTTATTTGTCTCATTACATGATTGGATATTTATTCTTTGATTGAATATATTAGATTCGTATTGGCTTTTATCTCATGACTGAATTTAGTGCTTCTACATATGGAATTCCGGTTTGTCTTAGTTCAATTAAATTGCTCAAATCAATAGCCTGTCAAATTCTGGTTTTTTGCTCACTATTTTTGTTTTGAGTTGTTGAACATTAGACGGTCCAAAGTCCCTTTAGAGGATCAAATCATTTGATAAAGTTTTGATGATAACAAAAATCAAGTATATATTTATATTTGATGACTTAAATACATTGCGCAATTAACATTATTATTATTATTATTAAAGCAGAAGACACCTGGTCTATAAAGAGATAAGTTTTCTTACTATTTACTTTTATGTGTTATTGATTTGATTTAAATTGATTTTATATCATATTGTGCTCTAACGTTCAAATCTGTTCATAATGGAAATTATTCACATTATTATGGACTATTTAGAT
>Ga0209700_106891_pt1 | contig 16873 bp, 11 predicted proteins | sample SiratroredBW_FD_187528 | JGI IMG/M metagenome (GOLD analysis project Ga0209700, IMG submission 187528) | Root nodule microbial communities of legume samples collected from California, USA - Siratro red BW (SPAdes) (version 2) | ecosystem: Host-associated > Plants > Roots > Nodule | place: USA...
ATTACCCCATTTCTGCATTGACAAAATATATGTTGTATTTCATAGTCGAATTTGTCTTTTATTTATAAAAAACATTAGAATTTTGCATGGCTGCCATTTGTATCAAAGAAGCATGAATCAGTTTCTGCCATTACTGCATAAGTTCAACCTTGCATTGGCAAACTGGAATCATTTGCTTTGGTTTTCGAAAAGAGAAGAATTGGTTGAAACCATTTCTTCTTAATTATTTTCCAGAAGAAGGCAGAAAACGTCTCTTGAACAGCAATGTATTGATGCTTTCTTGCATGCCAGTTTGTCATATTTGAGAGCTGGACATCAGAAGAAGCCATAAAATTGTCATATTTGAAAGCTGGACATCAGAAGAAGCCATAAAACGTCTAAAGTACAGTGCATGGTAGAAATGTAACTATTATACAATTAATATATATAATATCAAGTATTAATCATTTAATTTGCATTTTTCTTGATGTTTATTCATGCGGAGTCTTATTTGACATATTTTGATTATAACTACATGCACAATCACATGTATCGATAAATATCATGATTAATTAAACCTAACCATAAAAGATTTTATTACTATTTGGATCCAAACATGTGACTAGTGGTCTTTTCTCACAAATATACAACATATTTTAAAACATGAAATTTTAAGTTTCAAATTTCTTACAATATGTTTTCCTCCTTTCACAATGTATTTTCAGAACCACAAGCACGGTCCACTAGTGACATAGTCACATGGTTGTACTCAATTAATTCGTAAATCCTAGATAGTTAAATTTAATTAATAATAAAATATAATCAATATATGTGATAATACATATAACCATATATAAATCATAATATATCTAATAATTTAATGCATGAAATTAGTATCAAGAAAAAATATTAAATTGATTAAAATAGTTATCAAATGTTACCATAAAGTATCGACTCAACTTAAGAATAACAAAACATAAACAAGATAAAGTACACATTTAAAAAATACTAGTTATATATACAGCAACAATATGAGTTTCCCGTATACGAGTGAGTGTTAAAAAATAATTTTAGTAATGATAATGCAATTAATGTTACTTTCTCCTTCACTCTTTGAAGACTATTATCTATAGAGTTAGGGTTCGAAAGAGGGACAAAAAGGGTGAGAGGACTACTGAGAAGTGAGCAGAGAAAGAAAAGGAGTTTTTCACCCACTGTAAAGGAAGAGATGCATCGTGAGAGTAGAAAAGCGAAAGCAACAAAGGTAATATGAAATTTTTATTTCTGTTATGTAAAAACTTGATCTTTACAAATAGCAAAACCTTAATAAATAACAGAAACTGGTGTAAACCAGTTCTCTCAACATCCTCCCTTCAAGCTGGATGATGTATGTTCATTATTCCAAGCTTGGATACAATCTTATTAATAATATTATATTTTAATATTAATATTAAAATTATTAATAAGAGTAATATTAATATCAGTAATATTATATTATTAATATTGTTTTAAATATTATATTTATTAATATCATTATTATTATTATTTTAAAATTATTATTAATATTATTATTATTATGATCAATATTATTATTATTATTATTTATGATATTGTTATTATTATCATGGAAGAGAAACTAAAAAACGAAAGCTTCAAAGCAAACTCACGTTCAAATCGAAAATGGAACCGTTTAAAGAGACGCTCTCGACTTTGCGAACAAGAGGAAGTGAAATGGAGTACAATGAGGAAGCAATAGAGGTCGAAAAGTGAGAGAGAAGACGTCGGAACAGTGACAGGGAAAGGGCACGCGTAGTGGAGAAGAAGAAAAGTAAAGTGAAATTTCGCGCTGGAGGTAAAATAGAAGCACCACGTCGGTTCTGGCCTCCCAACCGATGTGGTGCATGGCCTGAAATTAAAAAAAAATTCACTATTAACACACCACATCGGTTCTGGGCTTTGTAACTGACGTGGTGTGTGCCCTAATTTCAACATTTTTCCCCAATTTTTCCCAATTTGTCATACAGCATGCACTACGTCGATTTTGAGGCCGTAACCGACGTAGTGGACAACAATCCCATGTCGGTGCTGGCCTCTTAACCGACATGGGATTCACGCGCCTCCTAGAACTTTTAAAAATTTGAATTTTTCTTTTTTATAAATAGGTCAATGACGGTTGTTTGTGCCAACCGACGTGGGATTGTTCATTTATTTACAAAAATGTCACCGCGTTTCTGACTACATCGTTTGCCTGTTTAACCGTCATGAAAAGGAGACGTTAAAGCCTATTTTTCTACTAGTGATCTAATAACTTAATGTATGAAATTAGTATCAAGAAAAATTATTAAATTGATTAAAATAGTTATCAAATGTTATCATAAAGTATACCATAAAGTATCGACTCAAAGAAAAAAAATTATTAAATTGATTAAAATAGTTATCAAATGTTACCATAAAGTATCGACTCAACTCAAAAATAACAAAACATTAACACTCTCAAATTAATTATCACTGCATGTAACTTGAAATACTAATTATATACACTAAAGAAATATTGTATTCAACCTGATTCATTCCTTCATAGCAGCTGTACATATATACACAAAACAGTAGAATCATACCAATTCTTTCCAAACTTAGCATCCTAGAATTTAGCTTTTAATAAAAGACAAAAACGATATTACAGAATATACTCCTAATATACATGAGAGATACTACCCATTAATATTGATTGTCTCCTGATTATTCTTTCTATCGTAAATTGATTCTACTTTGATTGTTTCCGGATTATTCTCTCTATCAGACCTTGATTTTATCGGTTAATATCCCCCCCTCAAGTTGGAGCATGTAAGTCTTCAATGCCCAACTTGACCAAGATGGCCCCAAACTTTTTAGCACCGAGAGCTTTGGTGAAGAGATCAACAAGTTGTGTGTGTGTGGGCACATATGATGGTAGAAGATGTTTGTGAATAATTTCATCTTGAACAAGGTGGCAGTCAACTTCAATGTGTTTGGTGCGTTCGTGGAAGACTGGGTTTTTCGCACAGTAGAGACGAATTGGGTCCAGATGAGGAACGTGAAGGGAAGTGAGAATGTCTTTAATCCACTTTAGTTCTCAGGTAGTCTTAGCCATTGATCGATATTCAACCTCAGCAGAGGAGGCAGATATTGTTTGTTGTTTCTGCATTTTCCAAGAGATTGGGGAAGTGCCTGGTTGAATAAACCAACCTATGAGAGATTTCCGTGTCAGAGGACAACTTGCCCAATCTGAATCACACCACCCGGAAAGTTGTAAGTTGTTCTCTTGAGGTAGAAGTATTCCTTGTCCAGAATGCTCTTTCAAATAGCGAACAACACGAAGAGCAGCTTGCCAATGCTTGGAGCGTGGATTTTGCATAAATTGAGATAAGACTTGGACACTGTAGGCAAGGTCAGGTCTAGTGAAACATAGATAAATTAATCTCCCAACAAGTCTACGATACATAGCAGGATCAGAAAGTAAAGGCCCGGTAGCAGATCGTAATTTGTGATTTTCTTCACATGGTTTAGTGGCAGGCTTCGCACCTAACAATCCAACTTCAGTAACGATATCTAAGGCATATTTCCTCTGGCAAAGGAGGGGGAGCGAGCAACTTCAACCCCCAGAAAGTACTTGAGGCGGCCTAAATCTTTCATATGAAAACATTGATTTAAGTAGTCTTTAAAACATTGGATGGCAGTGCCATCATTCCCTGCAATCACAAGATCATCAACGTATACCAACACAACCAATTGTATGTCATTTTTATTTAGAGTAAATAGGGAATGATCCTTTTGTGATTGTTGAAACCCGTAACGAGTTAGAGCAGAAGACAGTTTAGCAAACCAACACCTGGGTGCCTGTCGGCCATAAAGAGATTTTTGAAGCTTGCACACTGCCCCTAGTTGAGATACTTTGAAGCCAGGAGGGAGTTTCATATAAACCTCATCATCAAGATCGCCATGGAGGAACACATAGTGAACGTCCATCTGATGAAGCTCCCAATCTTTTGCAGCTGCTACAGCTAGAGTTGTGCGAATGGTTACCATCTTTACAATTGGAGAAAACATCTCGTTGTAATCCAAACCCTCCACTTGATGATTGCCAAGAATTACCAATCGGGCTTTGAATCTTTCAATTGTTCCATCAGAGTTCTATTTGATTTTGTAAATCCAGTTACACCCAAGTGCCTTCTTTCCTGGAGGGAAAGGAGTGAGTTTCCAGGTTTCATTGAGTTCTAGAGCATGAATTTCCTATGCCATAGCTTCACGCCACCAAGCCTCTCGAACCGCCTGAGAAAAGATCAGAGGTTCCTGTTCTGTATGCAAAGAAGCAAGAAAACTTCGATGGTGTTTAGAAAAGGAATCACAATTCACAAAATCATGTATAGGAAACGACACACCTGAGGATTTTGTTGGAGAAGATGACTGGAGATAGGGACTCGATGGTATCGTGGCGGTGGCGACAAAATCACGCAATCGGACCGAAGGCGTCTTTATGCGGTGCCTTCGCCCAAGGGGAACCTCGGCCAACGGTGGTGGCGGATAAGCAGACGGCGTGGTTTCCTCCGTACAAGACGACTGGTCAACTGGCAGCGCCGATTCTTCTGTGGGCGGATCGGGGTTGTTAGTGGTCAGATAGGACAATATCCCCCTTGTCATGGGTGGGAGATGCAATGGGTTGGGTGGCTGTGCATTCATCTAGGGTTGAGGAGTCAGTCTCATGAAGGAGATGTGGGCCCGACCCATTTTCTAATGGCTCTTCAACAATTATTTCTTGCAATGATTGGTCCAGAGGTGCAGTGTCTTTCTTCTGAAGTTGGGCATTAAAGTATGGAAATTCATTTCTTACGAAATGTACATCACGAGAGACAAAAAAAAAAAAACTTTATGTATCTAAATCAAATAATTTCCATCCTTTTTGTCCGAATGGATACCTGACAAACACACATTTCCGGCTACGACTATCAAATTTATCCCGTTGTCTACTTTGATTGTGAGCATAACATAATGAACCAAATACCCGTAAGTGTGCATAACTGGGTGCACATCTATGAATAACTTCATAGCGAGATTTTCCTTTTAGAATAGAGGATGGTGTGAGATTGATTAAGTAGCCAGCAGTTAAAACACATTCCCCCCAAAATTTAAGAGGAAGTTTACCTTCAAACCGCAATGATCGAGAAACATTTAGAATATGCCGATGCTTGCGTTCTACACGCCCATTTTGTTGCGGGGTCCCGACGCAGGAAGTTTGGTGAAGGATACCCTGTTGCATGAAATACTGTTTTAGACACATGAATTCGGTTCCATTGTCAAAACGAACCATTTTAACACACTTGTTGTATTGTCGTTCGACGAGTGTGAAATTTTTTTTCAAAGTTACTGATACCTCTGTTTTTTCCTTTAACAAATAGATCCAAACTGCCCGTGAGCAATCATCCACAATTGTCAAAAAATATGAAGCACCACAGCATGATGGAGTTTTATAAGGACCCCACAAGTCACAATGAATTAAATCAAAAATATTCAGAGCTTGATGATCACATAAGGAAAACTTGTCTCTTGTTTGTTTCGATTTTTCACAAATTTTGCAAACTTTATTCAACTCATCACTAGTACATTTCCCACTTATATCTAGAAGCATTTGCACAATTTTAAATGACGGATGTCCTAATCTCTGGTGCCAAAGTGCTAGTTGATTTTCCATTCTGACATGACAAGCTTGAGCCTTGTGTACCCCACGATACCAATAGAGCCGATCTTTCCGTTCACCTGCTCCAATCAGCATCCTCGAAGTGCGGTCCTGCATAATACACAATTTATCAGTTTATTTTACAACACAATTTTCTTCATCCGTCAATTGAGGTACTAAAAGTAAATTGCATTTTAATTTGGGAACATAAAGAATATTTTTCAATTCAAGTCCTCCTTCAAGAATCACCGTTCCTTGCTTGCAAGCTAGAACACGTTCACCATCAGGCAACCCCACAGGGCACCCTTGTATAGTTTCCCTTTCACACAAATTTTCCAGAGTTCCAGTCATATGATTGGATGCCCCATTGTTAATAATCCATAAATCCCAAATGTTCTTACCAGTCATTTTCTCTGAATCGTTTGATTTTTGCTTGCTGATCATATCAACCAGTACCTTCCATTGTTCATTGGTCAGACCTACCATCTCAAGTTTCTTGTCTTCATTGTTGGCTTGGTTGTTGCTTCCACTAGCGTGTGCTACATTTGCACGTGTTGAATTTCCTCTGCTCCTCATCCCTTGACGTCCTCTGCCATTCCATTTTCCTTCACTTTTTGGTCTATCACCCCACCATTCGAGATATCCGACCAGTTGGAAGCATCCTTTTATATCCTGACCAGTTTTACCGCAATGAGCACACTTCATTGTTTTTTTTCTACAACATATCCGCGCCCTTTTTCTTTGTAATTGGCTTGCATCGCGAGACCCACGACTAGCCCCCTTTCTTCTGTTGATTTGGCCATCATTCTCACTCTTTCTTCTTGTACCAGCATTACGTATACGTGATTCAGAGATGGCAATGGGTCTGAGGCCAAAATGTTTGATCTGACTATGTCGTAACTTGCGTCATCCAATCCCATAAGGAATTGATGAACCTTTTCCTTCTCCCTTCGTTTTTCCAATTGTGCCCCAATCCCACACTTGCATCCACCACACGTACAAGATGGAATTTTGTCACTATTTGCGAGCTCATCCCAAAGAACCTTCAATTTTCCAAAGTAAGTTGCCACTGTCATTCCTTCTTGCTTGCATCTTGACAAATCAGACCTTAGTTGTTGAATTCTAGGTCCATTTACAACCGAGAATCTTTCTTTAATGTCATCCCACAAGTCATGTGCAGTCTCAACATAAGCAACTGTGGATCATAAGCTTGGTTCAATGGTGTTTAGAATCCAAGAGATGATCATGGACTGCACGGTCCACCAGTCTTCGAGATCGGGTGCCTCATCCTTCGGTTGGATGTGTGTTCTATCGATGAATCCCCATTTCCTCCGGACACGAAGCGAGACTTTCAATGCTCTTGCCTATTCCTCGTAATTTTCACCGTGCAATTGGACTTGCATGATAATATTTCCAGGATTGTCACTCGCGTTTAGATCATATGGCGAGTAGGTCTTCTTAGCACCTCCTTTTTCGTGCTCTAGTTTGCTGACATTATTCTTTTCTGGTTTGACTGCCATGGTTGTGCACTGTTGCCTTTGTTTTGTGGTTGTCGAGTATCAGAACTTTGTGCTCTGATACCATAAAGAAATATTTTATTCAACTTGATTCATTCCTTCACAGCAGCGGTACATATATACACAAAACAGTATAATCATACCAAATCTTTCCTAACTTAGCATCCTAGAATTAAGCTTTTAATAAAAGACAAAAACGATATTACAGAATATACTCCTAATATACATGAGAGATACTACCCATTAATATTGATTGTCTCCTGATTATTCTTTCTATCACAAATTAATTCTACTTTGATTGTTTCCGGATTATTCTCTCTATCAGACCTTGATTCTATCTGTTAATATACACACTAACAAGATGAGTTTTACGTACATGAGTCAATGTTAAAAAATAATTTTAGTCATAATAATACAACTAATGTTACTTTCTCCTTCACAGTGGCATTTTCCTTCTTTCCTGTATTCAAAATGGCATGGTTTAGAAGAGAAAATAATAAGAAATATCATTTGTGAATAACAGGGAAAAAACACAAATATTACTGTAACACAATTTATTAAATTGAGTAAAATGAATCATACTAATCTTTTATTTATCTTATAATAAATAAGAAATAACAGTTATTTATTAAAGAAAATGAAATTAAAATAAATAAAAATATTATACCAAAAATTTACAGAAGATTTTGATATGATATAATGTAAAATTGTTTTTTTTAACATCGAAGAATAAGATTAATGGAAGTATTTCGGGATACTCCAATCCTATTACAAAACATACTTATACAGTTACAACAAACTCCAATTACAAAATAGATAACAACAATAATACAATAGCTGAATCAATATTGTGCTAAAACTCAGAATTAAAACAACAAATAACAATCAATATTAACAGGACGTAGAGCACACCATATTAACTATTATATTTTAAAATTTTTATAAACTAACCACACACCTTGGTTAAAAATATTGTAAATTTTATAAATTTATCAAACATTTTTTTTCAAATAATATATTTCATTTACACAATGATATAATACATGTGTATATATAACATTTGAATGAAGTGATACTATTGCAATTGAAGTAAAAAACGTGGGGTGCAAATAGTAGTAACATGGCGTGGGATTATGAACCACAAAAGTCATGCCAATTAGAGAAATAGTGTGAGTTGGACATAACTTCCCTTAATGAATTAATTGAATTCATCTTAAGCTCATATAATTTCTAACTTAGTATTGAAATAAGTGTCTTTATTTGAAACCATGTCCAGCTAATACAATTTTTTATGTTGAGATTGTATTTAATTGACACAATTTAATCATTTTGGTGATTAAACTTTTTTATTCTTTTAGATAATACTCTAAAAATTTATACCATCCTAAGAAATTTGTTCTATTTATATGTACATAGGTTATTCTTTTATTTAGGAGCACATACAGGTTTATATAAAAAGGTTTTAAAGATTTTGTAATATGGTATAATGATTTTATACTAGAAAAAAAGACCTTTTGTGTATAAATGAGATGGTAAACCATGACCAACTGTATTATTTCGGTTAATATTTTTTTTTTTCGATTTCTTTCTAATTAGAAGTGAATGCGTTTACATATGGCAAACATGCATACTTAAGATTCAAATTCATCATCCATAAATGCCAAATCGATTGTCAGATTCAGCAGTCCTTGCATGGAAGCAATTGTTGCACTCTTTTTAAGGTGATGGAAAAGGGTTGGTGGCAACAAAAACGTTAATTGGGTTTCCTTATATTATGACAGATCAAAGGCATGTATTGGTATGCATTAAACGACAAAACTTTATCAGAAGGATTATCCGTGGATTCTTTATATTATAACAGATCAAAGACATGCATTGATTTACATTAAACCACATAAAACTTTAACCCAAAAATCAGAAACATTATACATTATTGGTGGATTTCTTATGCAATGACAGATGAAAGACATGCATGGTATGTATTAAACGACATAAAATTTTAATACTGATAAACTATGTAATAATTGCTCATTTCATTAAGCACCGTTTTTAATACATTGAGATAAGTTTCACTCATGCATCTATTGTCTCGAGAACACAGATAAAGCAGATGTTTTGCAGCAATCAGCAGCGGCTACTGTTTTACAGTTTCTTGTGTTTGTAACCTAATTGAGCATCTCAACGCTAAACCTAATTCAGCATTCAATACTAAAATTAATACCTTGATGTTAATTTGTCAACATTTTAAACCATTGGATAAATGGCACACATTTCAGTGTTATAAGTCAAACTATGGGTGAATTTTGAATGCATTCTTCAATTTGACAATCAAATTTGGCATTTATGCATAAAACCTTAGAAGTTGCAACGCATGTCTGCCATTTGTACACACATTCAGCGTTGTACCAATAGAACTCAGAAATCATTTATTTTCATCTGCATCCACCAAAGCATTATTAGGTTTAAGAAACTTTACCTTTTCTTTTCCCAGCCTCTCTCTTAGATAATTGTGTTTAAGGTGAAAATATACCTTGGTTTAGTTGAATTAATATTGTTACGATGGAATCAGATAGATTTGCATTTTTAATCTGTTTTGATAGTACATTATAGAGTATTTGAGATTAGTATATATACGAGTTGAACCAAATTTTTTATTTCTTATTTAATATATTTTTTTATATAAAGGATTTACATAACTACATAACTTATTTTTCTTAAATAGATTAAAGCATTCGTGCTTTACATTTAAATGATTTTTTAATAATAACTAACTCATTATATACTTTAAATAACTAAACATAACTTTAATTTTCATATTGTTTAAATCACTGCTTAGACTCTTATATTTCTTTGAAGATACATAAAAAGTAACAATATTTGGCAAGCATACAAAATTGTCATAAGTGTTAAATGGACAGAAATCCAAATATCAAATTTAAAAAAACTTACTATACAGTTTATTTAATTTATGACTTTTATGCATTTCTTTTATTAAATTTATAATGTGTTTTCTGTTTTATTTTAAGATATATGTCTTCCATGTCATAAGTTAATAAGTTAATGATATTTCATTTTATATTTTTTTTTTCATTTTACTAATTTATTGCTGAGTGTCGTAGTGTTAGAATATTGTTATAATTATAATTTTTATGATTAATAATAATGATATCAATAACAATAATAATAATAATAGTTATAAATGCAATAATATTACTAATAATAATAATTCTAACAGTAATATTGATAATAGTAATTTCGAAATTAATAATAATAATAATATCAATAATATTATTAACATTTATAATATTAATAATAATCATAATTATATTAACATTAATAATAACATAATAATATCAATAATAAATAATAATAACAACAATATTAGTATTAATAGTAATATTAATAATAGATTATTATTATTAATATTGTTAATATTAATAATAATATTGGTAATAGTAATAATATATAATATCAAGTATTAATCTTTTAATTTGCATTTTTCTACTTAATATATAATATATATTATTGTTAATAAATTAATCAAATATACAAATATGACAGAAAATACATTGTAGACATTTGAGTTCTCCGAACGAACTTCTAAACCACAAAATTATGCAAGCTCACCATCTCCAGCCCCGAAGTTGCATAGATTAATCTTGAAGGAGAATGTGTTCTCAGATGAAGTTTAAGAAAGATTGGTGTGAAAATTTACACTCCAACATTAGCTTATAAGAGGGACTCACCTTTTTGTACCTGAATTCAAATTAATTACATTGTGTTGTTTTAGTACATCAAAATACATTCATATGTCAATCAATTTGAGAATGTATTATATCATTATTTAATAATTTTTCTTGATGTTTATTCGTCGAGAATCTTATTTGACATATTTTGATTATAACTACATGCACAATCACATGTATTGATAAATATCATAGTTAATTAAATCTAACCATTAAAGATTTTATAACTATTTTGGATCCAAACATGTGACTAGTGGTCTTTTCTCACAATTTTATACAACATATTTTAAAACAGAGAAATTTTAAGTTTCATATTTCTCACAGTATGTTTTCCTCCTTTCAAAATGTATTTTCAGAACCACAAGCACAAGCACAGTCCACTGGTCACATAGTCACATGGTTGGACTCAATTAATTCTTAAATCCTAAATAGTTAAATTTAATTAATAATAAAATATAATTAATATATGTGATAATACATATAACCATATATAAATCATAATATATCTAATAACTTAATGCATGAAATTAGTATAAAAAAAATATTAAATTGATTAAAATAGTTATCAAATGTTACCATAAATTATCGACTCAACTCAAGAATAACAAAACATAAACGAGATAAAGTACACAAATTAATTATCATGTAACTTAAAATACTAATTAAATACACAGCAACAAGAGTTTCCCATATATGAGTCAATGTAAAAAATAATTTTAGTGATGATAATGCAACTAATGTTACTTTCTCCTATACAGTGACATTTCCCTTTTTCCTGTGTTCAAAATGGCATGGTTTAGAAAAGAAAATAATAAAAAATATTATTTGTGAATAACAGGGAAAAAGACAAATATTATTGCAACACAATTTATTAAATTGAGCAAAATAATACATACTAATCCTTTATTTATTTTATAATAAATAAGAAATAACAGTTGTTTATAAAAAAAATATACAATTAAAATAAATAAAAAGAACTTATCAAAGATTTTGATGCAATATAATGCAAGATCGTTCATGTGAGAATGACTTACTTTCGAATAGGACTTTTTTTCTTATTTTGGTGTACTTTTTAATTTTAATTATCAAAATAAATAGAAAAAAATTTATTTACTAAAATAGGCAAATTCTATAAGTTAGATAGACATAATTTCAAACTGGTCAAAATAAAAGTGACATGTTGGCTATTTCAATTAATGACATTAATTAAAATTATTTATCTCTCTGCAATCATTTTTTTAATTATTTGATATTATGATTGTTAGGTTTAACAATTAATAAAAAAATAATAATCATTATATAATAATAATTAAAAAATAAATTTTTAATTATTTAGCACTATGTTTGTTACTTTAACAATTAACAAAAAATTAATAATAATAATTAACAAAATTGTAATAAAAAATTAAGACATACAAATTTATTTTAAATTAAAAAAAAATAACATAATGATAATAATAATAATAATAAGAATAATTCATATGAATTTAATAATAATAATTATTATTTTTAAATTAAAATAAAATAACATAATAATAATAATTAATAATAAGTGAATTCAATAATAATAATTATTTTTTAAATTAAATTTGGTTGAAATTATTCTTATTATTATTTAAATTAAATTCATATGAATTTAATTAAAATTATTCTTTTTATTATTATTATTATCATTATGTTATTTTATTTTAATTTAAAATAAATTTATATCTCTTAATATTCATGTTATAGTTTTGTTAATTATTATTATTATTATTATTATTATTGTTATTTATTTTTTTAATTGTTAAATTTAAAGATCATAGTATCAAATAATTAAAAAATAATTAAAGAAAAAGAAATAATTCTAATTAATGTCATTAATTAAAATGACCAATATATCAGTTTTATTTTGACTAGTTTGAAATTATGTCTATCTAACTGATAGAATTTATCTATTTTAAAAAATAAATTTTTTTCTACATATTTTAAAAATTAAAATTAAAAAATACACAAAAATGAGAAAAAAACCTCTAATCAGTCTCCATGGCATCCCGGATATGAGACCATGAAAGAAGTAAAGACAAACGAAAGAAACCCGAAACCGAATGTGAGATTATAACTTTCTAGGATCTACTTATATACACAAATATGGACCCACCACCACACAGTTTGAAAAAGTTTATTATTAATTAATTGTTTATAAAGAATACATACGATCACTGTTAATTTAAAAAAAAATATGATATAATAATTTTTAAAATCCGTGAATATACTAAATATAAATTACGAAACAATATATTATTTATTGTTTATCTCATTAATATAAATTTACATTTCACAATTATATCACAACAACGATAAAAAGATAATATTCTGTTTTACCAACATTTTATGTATGGCCTTATAAAAATAATAAATTCTGTTAGAGGAGTATCAAATGCATTGATTCATTAAAAACATTTATGGAATCAAATAATATTTTTCTACTTTTGAGACAATAAATAAAAATAAAATTACATTTATTTATTATTTTAATCACTATTTTTTACATTTTTGTTCACTTCATTACTATATAAATTTATGAATAAAAATATTTCTTCTAAAAAAAATATATTTTATTTTTTTTCAACCTTCTTATAGATTTTATATAACCAACATTATATATATATATATATATATATTAAGCTCGTATAGCTTTTATAACATTATATTTGTTTTGTGAATCATAACAATTAAATTTTGAATATTAAAATATGTTAATTTTGATTATCTCTTTACGTACAATTTTTTACATACAATCTTAAATTATCTCTCTCTAATTACAGATATCACAATATATAACTTTCAAACGAAACTTATTTAATCTACATGGTTTATTAACTTAATAAAAAAGTAATATAATAATAATAAGTCATTATAGTCTTTAAATATTTTGTTTATATTTATACAATTCAAATAGACAGAAAAGAGCATTTTACACCTGATGGTGGGATTGATTCCATTTTGAATTTTTGAATTTCAGGTATTATAAGTTCTAATAATATGTAACAAAAATGCAACGACTTTTTTTCCCAACAATTATTAAATAAGTTCTGAGCAAACCGCTATTTACACCAATAACATGCAACCACTTCCTCCACCAATAATACTTAACCGCCTGTATGGCCAATAATATAAAATATTAGATAAATTCTGACTTCTGAGCAAACCGCTATTTGCACTAATAACATGCAACCGCTTCCTGCACCAATAATACTTAACCGCCTGAATGGCCAATAATATGCAACTGCCTCTATAAACCAATAACAAATAAATAATATGCAACCCCCTCTATAAACCAATAACCAATAATATGTAACGACTCTTTGTACCAATAATTATTAAATAAGTTTTGGTCTAATTTTATGATACAAATCTTTTTATTAAGTTTTGATTAGGATTTAGAGTTTAAATCAATTATCTATATAATTTATATTTTATATGATTTAATTTATATATAAAAAGTAATTAAGTATAGTGAAATTATATTATAACAAAAATTTTATTTATAAAATATTTAAAATACTTATAATTTAATTTTATTCATAAACTGAATAATTTTTTGCAATGTTTCATTGATTTTATATTTTAATCTAAAATAACTTTTTTTTAATTTAGAAGAAATTTCAATGCTATAATAATTAGACTAATCAAGTAATATAAATTATGATGCACGTACAAAAGTAAAAAGTAATTTAAATGTTCTCAAGTTTAAAATTAATTAATCAAAATTTGTGCATATTAATAGTTATTACATAAAATACGCATAACCTAAAGTATGAAGTTAGATAAATAAAAAAATTATTTAATTTATAATGTGAAAATCTGTGAAAATCATTCCCACTATTTATTCCCTCTTCTATAAATACCTGACTACAACCACCATAAGAATGACTATAGAGTTTTTTTTTAACAATATGACTTCTTTTAAATGCAGGGCAAGGTCGTGCTGGAAGCAAGAGTAATTATTATTATTGATGTCTTTGTTGCCGCTTAAATCTTTACCGCCGCTTCTGCATAAGACGATAAAGAGGAAGAATGTTTACTAAAGGCTATGCCATTCTTTTTTTTTCTCGTGTTGTGGAGGAGTGGCGATAAGAATTTGAGTAACAACAAGAGTCTTTTTTTTTTCGTATTGTAGCAACAATAAGAATCCTGTAGTTATTATTTTTGTTGTGGTTTTAGTTTTGTTTTATATGGGTTTTTTTAATTCATAACTTTATTGTAAACTAAATAGTTACAGTGAAAGTTGGAGTAACAGAGTAGAATGGAGGCAATGTGTGTTCACTTCATCTTGATGGCATTGCTGGTTAATCACATCCAGATGCACAATCAATTGTCTTTCTGGTGGTTGCGTCCACAACGAAGACCATAGAAAATGGGTTTTCTATATGGAAGGTACAACAATGAACAAGGGAAGGTATAAGTCTCTTGTTGAATCCTATTCATATTTTATTTACTCTGTATGCGGGTTGTACTCATAATTTTTTTATTGTGATTGTGGTTTTGTTTGATGTTATTTTAGTTTGTGTATTTTCAAAAGAGAGAAATAAGTAAAGAGAATGATTTTCAATTCAATAAAATATTATTAAATCATAGTTTATTTCTTAATTTACCTCCTTCTAAAATTATAATATCTTTAAAATTAAAAAGTTTAATAGCAACACAATCTCTTTTTAATAAAAAAAATAACACGATTTACTCATTTTATAAATTAAAAAATTAACAACCATTATAAGAAATCTCGTGTAGAAAACTCACCCGGTCAACCGGTTCTGACGTCAGTAGCTTCTGGCAGATTTTCTTGCTATCAAAAATAGATATAGTTAAATATGAAAATAAATCAAACTCACAATTCCATAAGTAAGAAAAACAAGTAGGAAAAATAAAATATTATTATATATTAGCTTACCTCCATTTAATTACTATAATACTTATAATACTGTTCATAGTCTTATTGAAAACAAAAAAGTTGTACAACAACACAATCTTTTTTTCACTCTAAAAAATGGTACTACATAAAGAACTTACTCATTCTACTAATTAAATATTTTTATCTATAATTATACTATTATAAAAATTCTTGACAGATTTTACATCTAATTTACATGTGACTTGCTATTAAAAATAAAAATGTATATAATTAAATAAAAAAATTAACTCAAACTTACAATTTCATAAGTATAAAATAAGAAAATATTTCAAGATGCATTTCAACATCAAGAAGAAGAGAAAGAAAAAGGTGAGAGTGACTCTGAGAATGACAAATAAAAGAAGTTTGGAGAATGAAAAAAAATATTTTATATTCTAATTTGTATATAATATATTAGATGTATTTTCTGATAAGAAAACCGTATTTATTAAAAATATTTTAAAATGTATATATAAAAAAGGTTGGAAATAATGACAATCTTGAAATATTTTGATCTAAATAGATTGTTAGAAAAAAATTATATAAATCAAATATGTAACTCTATAACTAATTTAAGTGATGACTAATAATTATTTATATTCAAATAGTATAAATATTGACTAAAACTTTGCATAATTTTGTACTAATTTATTATTTATATATGAATTTGAAAACTTTTAATGTTTTCTAAATATGTATAATTTTCTTGTGATTAAAAAAACTTCAAAACCGATAACATTATTGTATAATTAAAACTTTGTACATAATTGATTTTAATTGAAATAAATTTTGTTTTATCAAAAGCCAATATTACCAAACACTTTTTAATCTTTTCATCTTTTTATTACTTTTATATTTTCAATATTATTTAATAATGTAATAAATTTTTACTTAAAAATAATTAATTAATTTAGTAATGATCAATAAATAAATTTGATTTTGTAACAATGAGGACGTCTATATAGAGTGCAAGGCGATGCCAATGCAG
>Ga0209700_106892_pt1 | contig 16867 bp, 4 predicted proteins | sample SiratroredBW_FD_187528 | JGI IMG/M metagenome (GOLD analysis project Ga0209700, IMG submission 187528) | Root nodule microbial communities of legume samples collected from California, USA - Siratro red BW (SPAdes) (version 2) | ecosystem: Host-associated > Plants > Roots > Nodule | place: USA...
TCACAAGGTGAGTCCAAATGGGTCAGAATCTTGATCGACATGTCAGGTCCAAGCAATTGAATGAAATCCATTTTGTTTTTCTCTTCAGACATTTCCAAAAATCAAAGTCTGATAGCAAACAGAAATAACTATGACCAATCATCAAAACCGCACCACACAAAACATAAACTGCAAAAATTGTTTATTTGAAAAAAAATCTTCAAGCAACCTGCATTACACTGAAAATCAACCAATTTTGGAAGAGTGCAAGGAAAATTCCACATAACAAGTTGAAATTATTTTCTTCATTGACAACTACAGACCATATCACGATTAAAGCACTGATCATTAAAAAGTTGGAAACTTCAGCTACCCAAAAGCCTGGTCAACAGAGAGCCAAAGAGATTTTTTTATTTTCAACTTTACAAAATTACATCACTACAAAATTGACCAAAACAGGAACCAAAAATGTTTTCAAAAAGAATGAAAAATTACTAAAATTATGGATTCGTAGCTCACTAATTTTCTTCCAACAGACGTTCCAGAAATCTTAATGATCATGCTCTTTAACCAAAGCAGAAAAGGAAAGATGGTTACTTTTCCCAAGCAATTAAATAGATGACCAAATAAAGCTACACCCAAATAACGAAACATTAAAAACATGAAAAAGAGAGGAGTTTGAAAGGAAAAACATGAAAACCTTTTTCTCTGCAAATAGAGTGTGGATCTGAAGATATGAAAGGGACCCTTGATCGAGGATTGAAGAAGAGGAAGGAGATAGAAACATGAGAATGGTGATGGGTTTGAAACCGCTATTTGTAAAAACAGAGTGTTTCTAGTTGCACTAGCAGACAAGGATGAGTGAACACTGCTATAGATTTTTATGGAAACTTGTTCAGAAGAAACATAATCGCTAGAAACTTCGATAGCAGATAGGATAAGACAGAACCAATATAGAATAATCTATTATAATTATTTCGTATTTTTATATGATTATTTCTAAGATAATAATACATAGGTGACAATAGAATAATAAGACAAAACTTCTTTATTTAGAACATCTACATATACATGTAATGTTTTTTATTACTGTATTTGTGTTATTAAATATGATATAAAATACGTCGTTGTTTTATTGTTTATTTATTTAATTTAATTTAATTTCTTTAATAATAACAAGTTAAAAATTCCCTCATTTAAAAAGACAAGACAACAATTAACTTGTTTTCACTCAAATTGTAAAATGGTTAGATAGTTTTGATTTAGGTGAAATTTAGAAGAAGTTTTTTTAAAATATTTATAATCATTTATACATTACATCATCAATTTCATCAAGATGTATAACATTTGTATAAGTTTATATTCTTTGTTGTCATTTATTACTTTGGCTTTTCTTTTTGTATCTATTTGCAGATTTGAGTTTAACATCTGAATCTTTTCTTAGTAGAATCAAAAGATGACACCACTCCTTGAGCAGTGAAAAGGACATGTCCTTTGTTTGTGAATTCATGTAATGTTTTCCCTTAAATTTTTGTGAATTCATGTAATGTTTTCAAATATGATTTCATAATTATAATTTTTTAAAATTCAAATCACACAAGTGTTTTTCAGAAAATATTTAAGAAAACGTTAATTCTTACAAAATGTCTTAAGCTCTACAAAACTTTTTTTATATATATAAAAAGTCTTTTAAAATTCTAATTGAATACAAAATAAGAAAGTATATATTCTTTTCATGTGAGGAGAACTTGTTTTCTTAGAACTGGAGTTCAGTCCTTTAGAAATTATTTAGTTTAAATGAATTTTTGTTTGTTTATATTTTTTTAATTTTTATTTGGTTGATTTACTTATACAAGACAATAAATCAATATTTTTTCTTTATTTTAGAACATTAGAGAAAAATTAAAAGATGAATTCGATCATTAAAACCCTTAATAAATATTTGAATCAGAAAAATTGATTTCATTCCTTTAATGATTCAACAATCAAAATATTGGGAAAGAATATAACTGAATATGACTATCACAAAAAATAAGAATAAATTCAATCAAACACGTGTTTTATTTTGGAATAAAACAAGATAATTTAGGTCAACTTGTTCTCATAAGGGTTTAAATAGAACAGTTGATTAATTAAGTAAATAAGAATTCCTTGAACGAAATCCTTAATCGTTGATATTTTATAAACTCAATTTTGAATCATTTTCATTACTTACTATTCTTTCAATTATATTTTGAATCTTTAAATTCTTCATCATTATATTAAGAAATTGCTTTATTTCGTTTAATTAATTATAACTACTCATGGCAAGTTACTCCATATAACAGTAAAAGCAACCTGAATACTATTTCACATATTTAAATTTCTTTACAAAAAAGTGAAAAAAAGGAACACTCACAGCTGCACCAATATAAGGGCACCCAATACAACAAGAGCCTGAGTCCCTAAATTGCTTGGGCTCAAAATCCATCACCATTACTCTTCACACCTTATTTTTCCTAAAGTTCACAACTCCTCTTTACACCTCATGTTCAGGACTTTCTTTGTAACAAAAATAGTAAATATTCCTTTCTTTTAAACAAAAGATCCAATGATCTCAAAAATCTAAAATAATAAGAAAAAAGAGCCAATTAAACAAACCTAGAGCTAATTTTGCTCTCACAAAGTATACTTTCCCAAAAGTAAAAGTGCTAGTAACACCTTCTTTTCAACTTACTCTCTTAATGGTTAAAATTGATTGAAAACTACAAAATCGAGAGAAAAAAAAATCATTAAATAAAAGAGCTTCAACTCTTTTTAATAATTTTGAATAAATTTCAATCTATAAGAGAGTGTGTCTAAAAGAATGTGTTCCTAACATTTCTCTCCCTAAAAGTGTTTCAGTCTTTCTGAAAACTCCTTTGGGCAAATCACTACCCCATCTATGCAAAGGCCACCTTTAGTGTGCGTGCAGTCAATTTGGGCCAAAGAAAACTTGATATTCATCAGCCCATTGGGCTTCTCAACTGCAAAGTCTCCAACATGATAGTGGGCCCATTCTCCAGGCCCACACAGATAGCACTGTGAGAGCGAATTCTGGCCGTCGGATGTAGATAGTTGAAACCTAACGGGCTTGATGTCCCATCCGTGAACTTGATCAAGGTTGCACACTCTTCGGCCCAATCTCTTTGTGGGCTTCCCCAATTGAAGCTTGAAAAATACACTATAGTTTCCCTTTGGAAACTCAAACTCTAGCTCCCCTATTACTTCAACCCACCACATTTGTTGAAGGTATGCAACACTCTTGAACCTGCATCATTAAAAAATGTTAAACATAGTTTATGTTACACGATATTAATTAATTAATAATAATTAATTAATTGATATTACTTTTCCTTGAATAGAAGTCCTTTTCAGCTATTGCATAAGTTTTATAAAAGCAACTTGCTTGCACTCTTGTTCTTTTTATCTACAAGATGATGACTAGGAAGGGTTAGTTGACAATAGTCTAAGTTTTAATTATTGATTTATTACTTTTCCATACATGTCCCTTTCATTCTATTTTTATGCCATTTTCTAAGTGCCAATTGCTTGCAGTTTTTTTTCTTTAATTTGCATATAAGATGTGAATGGCTGACTAGGACGAATCGCTTTCATGAATATGGTAAAGCAAATTGCCCAAAGTTTTTTTAAGAAAAAAAAAATATGTCAAAACATGCCACGTGTAATGATTTTTTCTAACCAAAAATTACCAATATTTTCATATTCTATGCTTAATCCTTTGTTTGTCCCTTAATTACGGTAAGCACACTCTACGCCTCTACCTAAAATCTAAAATTTTTCGGTTTGTATTAAAAAGGTTGAAAGTGAGAAATTTCTTGAATATATTAAAATATATTATGTTTGATAAAATTAAAATAATTACAAATTTTCCGATGAGAGTGTTTCAGAAAAGGATATGATGTTTACCTTAGAGTATCTATGTAGTTAAAAATCGCAGGATGATTTATTTTGAATTGAATAAAAAGTCATTTTTTTTATTCTTGAAAAAACTAAAATAGCTGTCATTCCTCGGAAAATAAACGTTTTTTATATGGTTTTTTTTATTGTATTATCATACGAAGGAGGCGCCAAATGCATACATACGGCAAGAAAAAGACTTTCGATTCCATGTGCTGGCTTCGGATTTGTTCGAAAATTCGAAAATGACTTTTACCAAAAAAGGTTCCATCTTTAATTCTACCTCATCGATCAAGAAAACAGGCTCAATTTTGATTCCAACAAGAAAAATAAATTATATAAATCAAAGAAATACACAACCAAACCCATTTTTCAACCATGACCAGAATTCAGAAGCATTTTACAACCTTAATTGCATATATTCATGTTTCTGTTCCACGTTCTTAGTTTCCTGAGTCAGCTAAATTATATATACACTTTTTGATAAAAAAAAAATATATATATATTTTGACATAATTGCAATGGTAGATTTTCATACAAAATTCATAAAAATAGAACAAACTAAATTTGGTTTAATTTTGATTCTATACATAACAAAATCTCACCTGGATTCATCTGTTGGAACATGATTCCAATATCTTCTGTCATCTATGCCTGTAATCTTGAAGCTTTTTGAAGAAATGAACAGACAAACTTGTGCACTGCATCTGTCCAGCCAAACCTCCTATAATCACCACAAAGGAACAAATCAAACTTGTCAATGCAATGATGAGAGAAAAAAAAAATGGAAACAAGATAAAAAAAAAAAATCATGAAAAAATGAAAAAAAAAAAAAACAAAAAAGAAAAAAAAAAAAAAAAAAAAAATCATGAAAAAATGAAAAAAAAAAAACACCCAGATTAATTAATTAATCATTAATCACAGATATGAACTATATGAAGATTACTGATGAACTTACTTTGGTGCCAGCATCAAAGAAATTGTGTCGGCATAGTTTGGCATAGATCTGTTTTCTGGTCATGGAAGAAAGATCATGTTGACCAAGTACTTTGCTGAGAAGGAATTTATAGCTTGAGGGCAACTTTGATTCCCATACAAAGTCTGCAGAAGAAGCTCTGTGGAAGGCCTTGTTCACTCTGGCCAATGAACAAATCTCTTGTGGATCAAACCTCATCATCAGAGAAGAGATGCAATTCTCAGGGACATCATCAAGGGTAGTAGTAGTCTGTGATGAGGACAAAGAAAAGGTGCCAACTTCATCATTTTCTGTGGCAGTTGTGGAAGCACCAGCCCCCATGTTGGTGATGCAGAAGAAAGGTGTGAGCTTGAAGTTTGAAATGGAGAATTGGAGAGTGTGGTGAAAAGGGTTTGTTGCTGATGCTGGTTCAGTGGTAAAGGAGGAGCTGATGGAGATTAAGAGAGAAAGAAGGAGAAAGGGAAGGTGTTTCCATGTTGTTTATTGTGAGAAAGGGGTGTGAGAGAAGCTTGGTTTTTGGCTTATAAGAAAGACACTTGTGGTTTGGAAGGTGGAGGCAAAAACTTATAATAAAGGGAAAATTCTTGGGTCCATTCTTCTAATTTTGGAACATGAAAAAAAAAAATTGGTGATTGAAAGTGGACGTGTCCATGAGTGTGCAAGAATATCATATGGGGTGTTGATTAATTGCATCATAATCTATATTCATTATGTGTGGAGAGAGTGGATCCACTATTTCATGAATTTATTTTTCCATTTTTCAACTTATATTGTGTTCTTGTGGATATGGACTAGAATATGGTATTGATTGATATTAAAAATATATTGTGTTCTCATTTTAATAAAATTGAGTTTTTAGTTTTCTGCTTAAATAGATGAGGAAAAGTCTTGTTTGAAAAAGATCAATTCACATTGATTTAAAACATAAAGTTCTTATACTACTATGTCATGATTACATAATTGATTTTTATTGATTTGATCATTAAATATTAACTGTGTGTTATTTTAATTATTTTTATTAATTAGACTTTTTAAAAAGAATGGACGATATTAATGTAATAGTTCTTATTTGCGTACTACAAAAATACATTAAATTAATTTTGGTACTATTAATTTAATAAATATATAGATAAATTAATTTAATTTTTCATCTTTGTAATTTATTTTAAATATATCTATTTTCATAAATTTTTTAAAATATTTACTCAAAATTAAAATGAAACCACCTACAATTAATTAGCTAGTTACCTACCTACTTCTATGTTTATTTATTTGGAACAATGACACATGAAAAAATTGTTGATGTTTTTGAATCATTCTAAGCTTTTTCTCATTTCAATTAATACGTATGTAGGATGCATAAAAAAAACTATGGACATGAACTTTGACTATTTGAAAAAGAAAAGAAAAATATTAATTTATTATTTTAAAAGAACTTTACTAAATCACCACCCATAAACAAAAGGAATATATAGTAAGAGTCAAAAAAGACCAAAATAAAACATTAATCATCTTTGGAAAAGAAACAAAAGGCACAGCAGATGAAATTAATAACCCAATTCTAGATTAAGTATAGCTATTTTTTGCTTCGTTCATACAACAGAGACATCTCATAAAAAATGTATAAAAAAAGCATAATAAAGTCGTCAATTGATTTAAAAGAATGTTCGGGAAACTTTCAGTCAAACAATCAAAGGAATTAATAACTCACTTATAAATCTATAATTAAAGGAGTTTTTTTTAGATATTTTATTTTTCAATATATTCATTAATACATATAACTTATTTTTTATTCTCCTTTTAAATAAATATCCAAATTGATTAGCCCTCATTTTTAGTTCTATTTATTTGTTTTTGTAACTTTTAAGTTCTCTATTTTCTCAAATCTTATTTGTTTCGCCTCTAATTTATAGTTTCATTTTTTTTAAATCTTAAATTTAAATAATGTTTCGTATTTAACAAAACAACCTACAAGTAAATATATATTAAAAACAGATCAAAAATTTAAAAGTAATATGCACGTTGGTAAATAAAATAATGAAAATTATTATAATAACTAAATTCTAACTCAATAAAATAAAATAACGTGATAAAAATACGAATATATAAGCACATTAACGTGTATGCTTTCACTAATATCTAATAAACAGGTATGTACTTTAAAGTTTAAATAATCAAAGTACTTTTTCTCTTGCATTTAACAACAATTCAATAAAATAAAATATTCTTTTTAGAAGGTGTTTGTATATTAGAACTCTCAGGTCCTCAAGAAATATATGATAAAAATAGAATATTAATTTAGATGTAAAATTAATTTGTACATTTCGGTAAGAATGTTGTTAAGATAAAGAAAAGATAGTTCGAAAATAAAAGGGGATAGTGATATCCAAAATGGATTGAACTAAATCCATTAACACTCAAAGTCACATCGTAAGATCAGAAGTCTCGAGTTTCTGAGTTGGTGTGGTATCAACGTCCTAGCTCATTTCAACGGTTTAATTTTGGATTTTCAATTTTAATTTTTCCATCGTCAACAAAATCATTTGATTATTAATATTGTGTTACTAAAAAAATCAATTTCAACATTTGCTAAGCGTATCAACCAAAACTTGTTATTTTATATTATTCACTTGCAGTAAATGTTTTAAGATTCATTATAAATTGATATAAATTATTGTTTTTTTCAATAACGGCCAATCTCTTAAATATAAATTGAAGAGATTATTTAAGGGCTTCGTATTTGTAATAAAATAAAAGATAATTGTTAATTTACATACAACTTGCTTAATCAAATTACATTTATATTCTTAAAAGTTAAATCAAATGGTTGTCTTGAAAAGAAATTGTTTAGTATGTTGTGGGGTGTGGATAATCGATCTTATCCACTTTGGGTTTCAGGCTTATGAAACATATATTGTTGCTCCTTCCTCCATCAATCAACAACATAAAAAAAAAAAAAAAAAAAAAAACCCATTTATTGATTTATATAATATATAAAACATGCATTGTTTTGTTTGAACGTAAAAGTATAGTAATATTGGTATAATAAAATAATTGGTGGTCCCATCTTGTCCTTGGACACGGAGACGAGTGCAGCACCAAAAAGGGACCTAGTATAAGTTTTTTTTTTCCTTCGAAAACGATACAATTCTTTCCATTGAAATGAACAATTCTTTTCATTATATAATTGGTAAGTTGTATTTAATGACAGTATTTATATGCATATATATACAAGACATGATTTTAATTAAATTAAATTCAAGTTGTATCAGCTTAACATAATTCAAGTATAAATATAAGGTCGTGTAAATGATTATAATAAAGTGATGCGATTTCACTTCAAAATCAAGTTACATTGAAATTTTATCATCTTTCATTTAAAATAAAGAAAAAATTTATTAAAATTTAACTTTACTTTGATCAAATTAAATGATCATATATAATTTTTTTACAATAAAATTATATTACGCTATACGACTTATTTATTTAGGTAATAAAAAAATAATTTTTTCTTTTCAGTGACAAGTAATAAAAACTACAATACTTTTATTAGAAAGACCCTACCTATAAAGTCAAAAGGTAATGTCTTTTAATAAAATAATATTACTTTTATTTTATGATCTGATCCATATTATGAACTATTTGAATGGATCAATCAGCCTAAACCAAACCCTAATTGTTTCTTTTGAACATTTTACTTTAATCTATAACTTCTTTTTTCTTTTGCTTCACCGCGATTTAAACTTTAATTAAAAAACAATTTACTGCCCCTTATATTAAATAATTTTAGTGACATCTTTTTCCTAATTTCTTAAAACCTAATTAAGATTTGAACTTTATTATTTATTTAACTATATTTGGTTTCTTATTTTCCTTCAATAATGGACATATATGAAATTAATTTTAACCACACAATGATACGCAAATAGTCATATTATTTATTTGAATTTACTCTAGACCTTTTTACTTATTATAATGAGTCGGAATATAATTTATTTTGTATTTTGAATTTGTATCTTTACACACACATATTATTATGGAGGACAGGTTTACTCTCAATCTCTATAACTCACGTGTTGATTTGATCTATGTTAATTGATCGTTTAATTATTTGGTTTCGAGATTTGTTGAGAATTTATGTTATATTACTTGTGCTACTTGAATATTCTGTACAGAATAAAAACTAATTTATATCATGTTATTTAATTAATATGCATTTTATTAACTATATGTCTTTTTTTAAACATGGAACAACATAGTAATTTATAGATATACGAGTCACATCGAGGAACACCATTTCCAAGCTTTTGTAAGTAAAACGTGAAGCAAGCTAAACCAGAAGGGTCCAATCAGTAGTTATTTGTATGTGAATTATTGTCGTAAATGGGGTAACTTTATCCGCTTTTTTGAAATAAAATAAAAATTTAATAAGCCTTTTTATAAATGAAAATGTTTAAGGCAGGAAGTTTTAGGTTATATTTAATGTATTTGGAGATGAGTGGAGATTAAAAATATGTACAAGTTGGTTCAGTCTTTGGAATTTTGTCTTAAATTGGGTTTTTGCAACGATGACGTCCACAAGTTTTGGTGTGTGTTCGTAGAGGAACAAGTGATGCATACCTGGCACTGACTCAGCACTACTGCTGACTAGGCAATAGATTGAAGCATTCTTTGAGGATAGGTTTCATTAGTCGAAGGATGTCACAGAACAAAAGTGCTGATTAGGTCAAAAAGATAATAATTGCAAATTTGGTTCCGTTGCCTGCCACAATATGCAGTTTCCTCTCTCACTCTAAACAACAAGCAACACCAACAAATACTTTTGTTTTTTTTTTATTACTGATGTGAAATGTTGTCTAATTTTATTGATGATTAGCTTAAGGGTTTTGTTTTAATTACATGTTTTTAAACAATAATATTATGTATGAACTAATTACATGTTTAAAAACAATTATTGTTTTTAAATAATATTATTGTTTAAAAACAATTATTGTTTTTAAACAATAATTATGTATTTTGTTAAGAAAAACATTAATGAAAATGTTATGGGATGAAAAAGAAAAATACTTATGCATGAAACAAAAGTGATTTTTTAAGATGAATTTGTTTCGAGTGTGTTTTTGCCAGATTCCCTTGCTTTTTCACGATACAACCTGCTTTTTGAACTTAACAAATTCTTAAAATATTAAAATTATTTTTATTTTATATTTATTTATTATACAATTTTTTCTCTCTCTCACATTCAATTAAGTCAAACCTTTCTTAATAAGTGTAGCAAAAAAAAAAGTGTTAGCAAACTAAAAATTATAAATATCTCATTTTAATAAACTAAATTTGTAAATATTTAACAATAAAATATCTCATTTTTACAAACTCTTGAAAAATAAAATAACCATTAATTTTAATTGATTGAAAAATCAAAAATTTATATAGTATAATAAATAATTATTTATATTTATCATGTAGTTAAAACATACAGTACATATGATAAAGATATTTTTTAGTGAAAGAAAACAAAAATTATTTAATATATAAATCTTAAAATAAAAATAATAAAGACATGATTGATATACTAGAAAATGATTTAATACACGAAGCAATTTGTATCATGCAGAAAGCAACTATCGCACAACTATCGCCTTATGTTTCTCTGTTCTCGCTCCATCACACTCATAATTCATTTAACATAAAAAATTAGTATATATATATATATATATATATATATATATATATATATATATATATTAATGCTTGTTAATTTTAGTTTAATTTTTGTGATTATATATATTTTTTAATTCTTTTAATTTTACTTTGAAAGTTAAGTAATTTTATCGTATTACCACTTTGGTAATCTTATATTCAAGTATTTAAGAGTTATATGGTTTTTGAAGTTTTAAGAGACAATTTTTCAAAATCTTTTATGAAATTTGATAAAATTTGAAATAAAAAAAAGACTATTCAATTTATGAAAATTTTCAGTAGAAAAATGAGAACATAAGAAATTAAAAGAAATAATTTAAAAGGAAAATAAATATTATTATTTTAAAACATAAATAAATTTAACTGTCTTTAGAAAACTTTACGAAATTAAGATATGACTAGTTAAAATATAATAAGACATAATAAAAGAATTGAGTGAGAATAAAATATGATAAGAAGATAAGGTTAGCTTTTGTGGAAAATTTGAAGGAAATGATAGGTTGATAATTTGAGTTTACTAATAAAACTATCACATTAATAATAGAAATATATTGATTTAAAAATAAATAAGAACATAATAAACATTTATATTATCGAATTTATGTTATTAAATACTGTTACATAGTATATATTTTTATCTTGTTTTATGTTTGTATTTTTTTATTTAAAGTAAAAGAACCACTTTGGAGAGTTAAGTATTATCAATTTTTTTATAAGAAAGTAAATTATCAACATTATGTATTTTACATGAATGAAGAAAAAAAGACAAATTCTTTGACGATCACAAGTTTATTCATGAGAATACCGCAAAGTATTATTGATAACTATGAGTATTATTTACGATTTAATAGTTGACCATTTATGATATTTGACAACTATAACAAACCATTTACTTCATATTAAGGAGAGAAAATAATCTAATTATCTATTATTCTTCTTGTCAATCTAGTAAATTTATTAAATCCATTAATTATAAATATATACAATTGAATTTAATTTATCTTTTTCGATTTTATGAATGGTTAATTATTCATTCATATTATTTTTAAAAATTTAATGCATATTTTTACAATAATTAATAGATTCAAATTAGTTCAACTACTTTTTCATAATATTTTTTCTTAAATTTATTTTATAAATTATGAAAATATACTTTTAAAATTTGTTTCTTATATATAGAACCTAACATACCATTGTTTTAAATAAATCAATTTTTAAATATATTTTAACTAAACAAAATAGACTAGTGAATGATTTTTATTTCATACATCAAAATCCAAATTAGAATTTTATCGTATCTAATTTATTTTTCAGAAAAAATAAGGTAGAAAAAATACTATAAAAAATTTAAAAACTATCAGAAAATTAATCTTATAATAATAATAATAATAATAATAATAATAATAATAATAATAATAATAAAGAAGTTATTCCAATAAAGCTTATTATGAGAAAAAAGTTAGATAGCTAATAGAAAAAATGACCTTATTATAATAATAAATAAGTTATTTATATGAATATTAAAAATATTTGGTCAGTTCTGACTCTAATATTAACCAAAATAATTATTCTTTGGTGTATCTACATAATTATAAAATTGTAAGTAATTTCTTATGTCCCACCATTTCTTTTTCTATGATCTTTTAGTATTTTTTTCTTAAAAAATCAACCAACCAATTTAAGTTTAAAAATTGAAAAATTGTAAATTATGAAAACCAAACTTTTTTTGATTAAGGTTTTATTTTCAAACCCTATATTTCCATCAAGTTGAAGCTTAAATAAGTTTTTTTTTTTCGGCTTGACAACCTTGTTAATATAAATAAGACAATATTTGTTTTGTTTGAGTATTTTATTATTTGAGCAAAATTTAATTTAAGAGCAATATTTTTTTAGCGGCTATCTCACTTTAGTAATCATTTCATTGTTTTTTGAAATGGCTTTGTTTTTTTTTTCACGTTCTCATCAAAGCTTAAACATTTTCATCAATGTTTGAATATCTTTAAACGGTTAACCGACAACTACTTATTGGAATCAATCCAACAAATTTCCAGAAACATTTCCATTTTCTTAAAACACTGTGACATGATTCACAAACTACCATACATTATCCAAACTCAATTAACACATTGTTTCCAAGTTTTTTTTTTGTTTTTTAATTTATTTTTTATTTTTTATTACTTCCAAATCATTCATAGAGTAAATATAAGCATATAACAAATGCATATCACCATACCAAACCACCATTTATCCTAATAGGTAACGATCCACTCTACACTCACATAACATCTCCTCTTAAACATACACTCAAGAAGAAGGAAATAAAAATAAAAATAAAAACTCTAAGATAAAGTTGATTCCATTTATCACGACTAAACTTTGATTGTTTCAAAAACCTCTTTAGTCCACTAATTCCTTATAATATTGATTTAATAAGAATTTTGCAGTTAAACATTCATTTTTATAGAAAGAATAAAGAGAACTTTTTTTCCCTAAAACTAAAGATTTTGAAATGACATAAGAAATGAATATGTAACTTTTATTTATGAACTTAATTTCCTATTCACTTTAAAATCTAACTACTATTAAAATATTTTTGGGTGTCACAATAATCTAATTGATTATGTCTAACAATAATTTATTATCTACCCAACTTATTTTTGAATTAAACTTCAGATAATCAATAATTATTTAAAATAATGAATATATTGACTATGATAATTTACTGTGTAAGATAATTGATTACCTACAAAAACACAACATTGTACATTAAAAAATAATCAATTATATTTTAATATAATTAATTATTATATTCTAAAATATTTTTTAACCCATTTTTTTAAAAAAATATTTAAGTTTTTTTCAAAGACATTAAAATAATATGTGATCCATGAACTAAATAATGCATGACTCATAAACAACATCCCATAATCAATTTAAAATACATAATCAAAACTATAAGCTTATCACTTAAAAAATATTTAACAAATATATAAGACACTAACAATGACAACACTAAATCTATTACATATTATATAAATATAAATATAAAAGATGGTTGTAATAAGTTTTATATGTATAAATTAAATTAAAGATTTATTACATTGCATGTATAAAATTTAAACTATATGATTAACCTAGAAGCAAAACTATAAGAAGTTTCGAATACTGTCATTCTTTTCCGTACTATTTCTATCACGAGTTCAATATTAATACTTAAAGAGTTTCTTCTTGTCCCTACAAAAAGTCTAAGTTATAGTGGTTGGAGATATGAATCTTGAACACAAATCTTTGTAGATCAAGGTTGAGAGTGCTACACTTCACCTGCATTTAAAAAACTACACCCAAGGGACCTGCCAAAGATTTCTTGATCCATTTTATAATATTAATAACAACTTTATAATATATATTTCCTTATGAAAACAACTTTATAGTGTATAAATAAGTGTTAGTTATTGGCAGATTATTGACAAGGAGTTTAAAATGAAACCACATGAAGTACATTAGTAGCTGGCAAATGGAGAATCACACATGGTTACATTTAAAAATTTTATTGAATATTAATTATTTAACCTCACATAAGTATCACGTTTTATTTGATCTAAGTATTAATTTACAAGAGCCTAAGTTATGCTGTAATTAGTTGTTCTTATAGTTGTCAACAAAAAGTATATCATTATGATATTAACATTCGCAATAAAAAAATGTCATAATATATACTTTATTATTTTTCTTATAAATTTATGTAAGTTCTGTCTAGAAGGTAATATTTCAAAATATATTGTGTGATTTTGCATACATTTTCCTCATATTTACACTTTAACATCTACCTTGAAGTTTGCATCGCGAAGGTTAGGGTTGTTCATCAGTTTGAATTAACCCATCAATTTAAAAATTCAAATCCAACAAATTGGTTCACAATTTTAGCCATTAATCAAACCAACCAAATTTTAATTGTAATTGATTTAAATGTCTGGTTTAAAATTTACAAAATTAGGTGTTGCGCCAAAATTTTCTATTATTAATTATTATGTATGTATTGTTATTGTAATTTTTATTTCTATTGAGTTGGTGATCAAAGAAAATTACAATAAAATATAGTTTGTTTATACTTTTAATGACAAAATTTAAATTTTTAAATAAAATTACATATATACTCTTTTCATATTCAAAGATTAAGAAACTCGATTAATCCTAATAGAACTAATATTAATAAGATTTGGGTTGGTTTAAATACTATTTTAAAAAATCAATCCAAATTACTAAATTAATTTGAATTAATTAGAACTAATATATACACTAACACCTCTTAAATATCAAGCAATTCAAGAATAATCCAATAACGATTACAATGTCAATAATACAATAGTTAAAATAAATTGTGTTACTAAATTTTCGAATTATATCTAATTAATTTACTTTACGCAATAAAAATGATCCTTTATTTATATACTTTGACTTTATCTTATCACTTATCAACCCCAGATATTTCGCTGTTAGTCACTATTTGCAACCAAATTACAAATCATTGAATTATAATAAGACATGTTTCGTTTCTTGAAAATTGGGCAAACTAAGAAAAAATTGTTCAACCATTTTTAAAACGAGCATTAAACTGTTTAGTGAATAATGGTCCCTTAGTCAAAAGCCAGTCTGTCATGTTCCTCAATTTATTTTGTCATTTTTCTTGTAATCATAACTAAGAACAAATTAAGGGTAACAAGGAACTCAGAATCCTTACATTCATTTTTGCATTAAAATTTTGTGGTATTCAATAAATTAAACGTTTTCAATAATGGTGGATTCAATTTCTAGTCTCCAACCAGCGGTCAAAATCTGAATCAATGAATTGGTGTAAACGTGAAGAAATTATTAGATAGATTAATGCTTGGAGATTTTATATGTTAAAGATACGATTTTATGAAAGTAAATTAGGTCTAAGTTTAAATATTACCTTGATGAGAAATTTGGTCAAATTAAAGTGTTGTTATTACTGAAGAGGTGAAAGTATTAGGAAGTTTAACTTATGTGTTAGGGTAAAATTAAATTTCAATTTTTATGGAAAATATATTCATGTATAGCTGAATAGAAAGAGTAGAAATTAAGCTAAGATGAGTGTTTAAAAGAAGAAAGAAAATTTTGAAGATTCTTTTAGCATAGGGAAGTTATTGTGATGATAAGAAGAATGATCTCATGCATGCATTAAGAAGAAGGATGTTACTCTTTAGATAAACCGATCCACATTCATCTTTAATCTAAGAAGAGATTGTAGAGAACATTAAGAATTAAAACTAGCTACTTAATGGATGTCTCTATAAAAAACAATAATTGGATCTTTTGACAAGCTTACTGTAGAAAATATATAATTAAGAATAATTAAACGGCTATCTAACAAAAATCTATATAAAATATCGAAGGCATTTTTGAGAAAGAATAGATAACAATATACTATATAAAAAAATTTATTAAAGTCAAACATTTGTATTTATTATTACTTTACATTTAAGTTTTATTCAAGAATAACTTTAAAATTTAGTACAAACATGTGTTTTGTTCATAATTCCAATTTATAATCACTTATTGAAGAATCACGTTTTTTTTTTCATCTTCAGAGAGGATATAAAATGCCAAGATCACAAACCCTAATATTGTATATAGCCACTTTCTGTGCGTTCGAACCAAACATCTAAGACTAATTCCAACACATAAATATTCTTCCTATCATATATACAACTTATCCAGATGTCAATTGCCTACTCTCCATTGAAGTCTTTGAAAAACCAATTCATAACATGTGTTAAATATTTTATTATTCAAAAAAAAAAAATTAGGAACTATTGAATCCAATTACTTTTATTTTGATAAATTTTATCTTTTATTTTTGATAAATTTTGTCTTGTATAGTTCTATTTTTTTTTTTATAAATATGGTCATTCGTTAAATCTTTTTAGTTTATTTTTTTAGAAGATAATTTTTTACTAAAATGTCTAATATAGTTTTTGAGTAGACAATCATATGTTAAATCGTCTAATTTTATAATAGATGATATTTTGTTAGACCCTCTAGTCTTTAAGTAAATGATTATTTACTAAATCATTTAACATGTTAAATATTTAAATGTAAGTTTAAGTATCACTTTAAGTAAAAATAAAAAAAAAAAATAATATATAATAAAAAAACCTATAAATATAATATTTTAAGATTTTAGATTTTAAATTGAAAATGACTTAATATTTAGGCGTACATATGTTAAGTTTGCTTTGTTTCTTTTTTTTG
>Ga0209700_106894_pt1 | contig 16865 bp, 10 predicted proteins | sample SiratroredBW_FD_187528 | JGI IMG/M metagenome (GOLD analysis project Ga0209700, IMG submission 187528) | Root nodule microbial communities of legume samples collected from California, USA - Siratro red BW (SPAdes) (version 2) | ecosystem: Host-associated > Plants > Roots > Nodule | place: USA...
ATAACCATCTTCATTTATATAATATAATATATAATATCATATTATGAATGAAATTTTGGATCACTATCTAATGTTTAATTAAACCATATTCATAATAAATCAATATTTATTATGTATTAATATATATATATATATATATATATATATATATATATATATATATATATGTTATTTCTATTTTTACTTGAGTTAGTTCTAATTATATTATTGATATTGATTTTGTTATTATTACTGGATGGATAATTGTTTTAAATTTTTTAATTTGAAAAATAAAATAAACATGGAGTTTGATTTTTCATTAAATATTAACCATAAAAAGTTTAAGTATGAACCCTAACAATAAGTAAATATGAACCTTGGACTTGTATTGCATTTGGCCAGCACTTGCATGCGCGTGTTGGGAAGACAACCAAAATAGATTTCAGTCACAGCACTTGCATGCGCCAATGGGGAAGACAACCAGATTGGATTTTCAGTAGCTGCACATTTATTTGTAGATTTTCCAATGAAGTGTGAGTTTTTCTATAATTAATATAACCTAAGTTGTTACTTAAAAATCCTTAATATTATATTATATTATATATATATATATATATATATATATATATATATTAATACATCACTAATTTAATCAACATTATAATTACATGAATAAAATATTTTTAAATATAATATTATTTTCTGTTATTAAAATGATTTATAATTATAAAAGATAAAAGATATTATATTATTTTACCAATAATTCTTAAAACATAAAATGTATTATTTGATGTTATTTACATTAAAAAACTCTTATATACATGTATTCAATAGTTTGTTATTAAATTAACACATACAAATCACTCAAATGTTCTTTAAGAAATAAATTAAATTTATTCACTGCTTATTATTAAATTAATTAATCTCTAATAAAATAATATTATATTATTTACTGATATTCAAAACATTTAAAAGAAAAGATTAAGAAATGATTGCATAAATTTGAAGTTGAAAAAGAAGACAAGAAGTCAGTGAGTTGAACCTTCTCAAATTATTTTCATGTTTTACCTATACAAATATGTGATGTACCCAGGTTGTAATTATGATCTTTCTGATTTAGAACTTTTGTTTCTACAAAATTATATTAACCCTATAAAGTATGTTTTTAGATGAACCCTAAAGAAACACCTCCGCCGCTCCTCCTGCTATCAGCACCACCTTTCATATTTTTTATTTTTTATTTCCAGTTTTCATTTGTTTGTCACCGGTCATCACCAACCCCTTCTTCTTCTCCTCCTCTTTCACAAGACCACCAACCCCTTCTTCTTCTCCTCTTCTTTCACAAGAGTTGTATGTATTACTAAAGTAGGGAACTAAAAAATTTTGCTGTTTTCACTCTCAAGGTAAATGCATTTTATGACTTTTGGTTTAACTTCAGTTCTTCTCTAAGGTGTGTAAGCCTAAGAACCAGTACTAAAAGTGAAAGCAATATTGTTTTACTTGATTTAACATTTTTTTTTCATTTTTTTACTCATTATAATTTTCTTCCTGTCTTTCACCGATTGGAACAGGATCCAGATGTTTATTTTTGTCAAAATAATTAGGTTATAAAAATTAAATCAATGCAAAAATTCAAAAGAACTCCGTGGATCATTATTTTGAGAATAAGTTAAAAAAATGGAATCATTGTGTGATATATTGTTGTTGGAAATATGAATTGTTGTTTGAAATATGAATTGGATAAATAGTGACTCTTTTATTTTTATTATTTTACAGGATTCACAGGATATTCTGGACCCAGATGATAAGTTGTCTTTTTTTCATGAAATATTCATTAATTGAGCATCTTTTAATGGGAATAAGGTATGGATGCTAAATTAACTCAATAATAATAATCTCTTTTAGCTGTGAAGTTCATTAATGTATGTTTGAAATTTCACGATACACAAATTTCAAGAATGACTACATATATAATGTCTGTTGTGAATTTTTGGTTTTATAAAATATAGGTTTGGGTTTTCTTTCTTGCTGTTTCCACTCACAACTGAAAGCATGTTTGTTGGTATTTTTTTAGCTTTTGATCTTGTAAAAATGGTATGTTTTGTATTTATGTCACTTTGTAATTGTTGTTTTGTTTTACTTAAGATAGTAACTGTTTATAAACTTTTTCAAGTTACAAATTAATTTTTTATTTTGACATCTTTTTCTCATTACTGATTTTCTTTATCTAAAACAAATCCTATACACTATATAGAGCACCAAATTTTTAATTTTCTTGCAAGATTAGGCTCTCTGGTTTTTTTAATTTATTTTTGCAATCCTTTAAAAAAATATAAAATTAAAGAATATAAAAAAAATACAATTGTGAATAATAAAATAAATATTAGAATACATTTAATTAAATAGAAATAAATAAATATTAGAATAAAGTTATTTAAATTAAATAAATATTAATTTGGTAGTAAATATAAGTTTTTATTTACTTAACTTTATTTTGTAAATATTTGTATGATAATTATTAATCTTTTTACTCTTGAAAAATATTTAAAAGGAATTTGTAACAGATATTTAATAACACATTAAAAATATAAAAATATTTAAAATGATTATTAAAATATTGTTTTGTGTTATAAATTTGATGATAAAAGTTGAAATTATTAATAAAGAATATAAGAATAAAATTAAACTTTAAAATTTTAAAGATAAAAAATTATTTATAATTGTGATAGATTAATTATTTAATATAGCACTTATTTTATATATTTACTGAAATATATGACAAAATTAATTTTATTTATTGATTATTATTAAATTAACTAATCATTGTTAAGTAAAATGTTATTACATTATTTAATGATACTGAAATGAAAAATGAAAAAATTAAAAATGATTTGGTAATTTGACTTGAGAAAACAAGATTTGTTTTAATTCATATTAATTATGTAAAAAGTTATATATTATAAATCATGCTCTCACGTTTTTAAGTTTTTTTTTATTAACAAGAAAATTATACATATTTAAAAAATATGTTCAAATTTATATATAAAACAATAAATTAGTACAAAATTGTGGAAAGGTTATTAATAGATATTTATAATATTAAAATATAAAAAAATTAATAATCATTACTTAAATTAGTTATAGAGTTACATGTATGATATATATAAATATTATTTTTTTTATAAAAATATACTTACGTCCAAATATTTCACAATTGTTATGTCACTAACTTTCTTTTACACATAAATTTTAAAATATTTATGTCCTAAAAGTTTATCAGAAGGTACATCTAGTATATTATTTATAATTTGAATATAAAATAAGTTTTTCATTCTTATTTTAGATATTATTAAAATTATTTAACACTCGTTGCTCTTGATTTTCATATTTAAATTATATTTTAAAAAATAATAATATATAATGTATTTAATAGTAATAATTTTTTAAGATTTAGTACAACTAAGTTTATATTGAATCTTTATTATAAAAATCTTGAAATCTTTTGTTTAATTGTTACCGTCATAGCCACTCTCATCTCCTTCTTTCTCTTTTTCTTTCACGTAGTTTTATATCTTCACAATAGTCATTGAGTCATAAACAAATAGATCTTATTGTTTCTACTTCCAAACAAATAGAGTGATTTTCAATTCAATAAAATGCTATTATAGCTCAAGTTAGGTTGTTTCTTAATTTATAATTTTAATTGAAGACGTATGTCTAGTATGATCTTATTTTATTTGAGTACACCATTTTCATACATTTCTTATCAAATACTTATTAAAAGAAACGGAATTGACTCCACTATTTAAAGAATATTAGTTCCTATGTTCCTTCAAATGTAAATATGTAATGCATGCATTAAATAGAACAATGCTAAAAATAGTGTATAATAAATTTCTTAGTAAGTGTATAAATGAAACATGAGGTGAAGATTTGTGTTATGCTTTAAATACAGTAAGTGTGCATTGAATTGTTTTTTATTCCAAACACTACCCTCTATGTAATACTTATAAATTCATTTGACCATCCACAATAGTTAAGAATAGTTAAGGTGATTGGTAATATATTGTTATATTAATTGTTAACAATTGTTTCTAATAAGATATCTTTCCTTTTGTAGTGTGAAACGGTACGTCCCCTAGGACAAATGAACAAAATCAAAAATCATAAAAGAATGATTTGAGTATTAAGAAAATGTTCTTGAAGAATATTTTCCAACAAACTATTTGTTACTGTATAAATTTATGATCCGAATTTATAAGGATTTTATATAAATGTTTTTATATAGTAAATATAAGTTATTAAAAACAGTTTGGCAAAATGAGTGTAACAATATATCAATAATTTTTTTTATTATTGTAGAAGGTGAGACGACAATGATTGATTATTTTTTCTTGTATATCTATAGAGGTACAACATGCACGGAATTGATTTCAGTAGTTACATGCATACAAAATATTCAATATGTTCTTTAAATTATTTCACGTATAAATTTAAAAATTAATTTCGAAACATTTAAAATCCCACCGTATTTAATATATATATTTTTCTCTTATATTTCAAAAGTTGATAAATATATATATATATATATATATATATATATATATATATATAATTTTATATATATTTTAAATATAAAATAAAATTTTCATTTATTAATAAAATTATTTAACACTAATCTATATATAATACAATTACCGATAGCACAAACAAAAAACTAGTCACATCTCACTCTCACAAAAATTGCAACAAATTAATTCAAAATCAAAATTTACCAAAAAAAAGTAAAAACTGCCACGTATGAGCATAATAAATACGAGGCGTGGTTGTCTCTTTATGCGACACGTGTCTTTCTTTTTTTTATACTTGTGGCACCTACCTCATCTCTCTCATGCTCTCTCTTTCGCGCTTACATCATTCTCTCTCATCCTCTCTCACATTTTTATATTTCAAATTCACAACCTTAATTTCCCGCCTCTCTCATACTCACTGTAACATTTTCAAATTTCAAATCCCCACCTTTATCATACAACATTTTCAAATTTCAAATTCACAATCCTAATTCCCCATCTCTCTCATACTCTGCTCTCTCGACATCCTCTACTCTCTCGACATCCGCTTTCCAACTACACTCTCTCATTCTCATTATGCTCCATGATTTAAACCATGCCCATAGCTTTGACTAGGTTTCACGACCCATATATACGTTGGTTCTTCTTTAAAAAAGGTTAAACTTTTCTATCTTCCTCTTCTTCCTCTCTTTTTTCATTTCTGTTTTTTTTTTTCAGTTTCGATCTAACTTTTGATTGATGTATCTCTGTTGGTGGAGAACGAACGGAACTTCTTGATATCACTCATGGTGGCTAGCGACTGAGGTGATGCTAGAAATCTATATTGCAGCAATCGAAGCCTGGGAAGGTTGATTAAGAAAGAATGGTGGCTCACAGGGGCGACTGTGTGACGACGGAGGAGGGTGGAGGTTGATAGGAGGGTGGAGATTGATGGAAATTCGTCAGAGATTTACTTTACAGCAAAAGTTAGACTTTTTCTCTATTCTCTTTCTCTTTTCTTCATTTTCACTTCTTTTATATTTCTATTATGACTTTCATTCTCCTATAAGAAGGTTTTATTTTTTTTTGGCTTTTTGTAGCTCACTAACGGAGTTCAATCACCTCGCTAAGGAGGTTCCTTCCTAAACGTATAATTTTTCATCTCCTTTCTTATTTTCTTTATTTTATCTCATATGTTTTTTTTACAACTCTAATATGGAGTTTTTATGTTTTTTATGCTTTAATGGAGCTTACAGGGGAGCTAAACAACATACCTTAAAGGTAGCAATCTTTCATAGTCTCTCTTTTCTGTTGAATTTCCTCATCATAAATGATTTTGGTTTTTTTGAAACATCACTATATTTTGGTAAATGACTTTGTTTTTTCATGAAACTAAAATATAATAGTGTTTATTCATCTAATTTGGTTTGATATTTATAGATGAATTTTTATAGATATTGTGGTCGTGAATTCCAGAAGATTTCATTTCATTTTCCTTTTCTTTCTAAATTAGACTGAGCTTCGTTGAGTCCACTGGTCTGGTGAACCTTTTAATCAGCAATTAAGGAAAATTATAAAATTTGAAAACAAAGGACTCCCAACATAAAGTGATTGGAACTCATGATTAATGTTATTTATTGTAAGTTGTTGACAAAAATACCAATCTCATTCATTATGACAATTTAAAGCTAAAAGAAAGATTAATATGAAAATAAAATCTGCTTGAGAATCTTTACTACTTTACTCCACTTTTCAAAAATTAATATTGTTGAATTCTCATGTTTTTGTATGGTCATTAATTTTTAGGATTTCAGCGGTTCTCCATTCCTTTACTTTGTTCACAAGCTCAATAATGGTACTCAGGCAATATGGGGCATCAATGTTTTATTCTCTCTTCTTATTGAACTGAATCGAAAAAAGTATGGTGAAAGTAGGTAACAGAAGAGAAGGTCTTGAGAGTAGAAAGGAATAACATTTATAATAGTTTATTTTTATTAATTGAATGATAACATAAAAGAGAGGAAAAAATAATATGACTGAGTAAGAAGAACAATTTAAAAGTTTCACATTTTCCTTAATTGTTGTACCATCACAATTTGTCAATTCCAATATGTTTATTTATGATTTTCCTTAATTGTTGTACCATCATCATGATTTGTCAATTCTAAGATTTTCATTTGTGACGTTCAATTTGGTATTTGAGTGGAATAATTATATCTAATTCTCTATATAAACAATCCACTGGTTGATTTTAAAGTGTCACTTACAAAATTCAATTGCCAAGTCAACCACTTCCTAAGATATTCTTCTACTTTATTAATTTTGTTGTTTCAGTCATTGAGAGTAATATTTTGGTAGGATTTGTATTCAAACATTGCGTTGCATGATACATGATATATTCGGAAACAAATATTCAAATATATTGTTCTACATGATATATTCGGAAACAAATATTCAAATATATTGTTCTTCATTGTATAATGAAAAAAGTGAAGTGCAAAGTACTTAAAAGAAACAAATCCAAGATGTCAACCAAATTGGTTGTGGATGAAACAATTTTGCATTTTGCACCGTTTGGTATAGGCGACTGCATTGCTTTTGAGGAAGAGCGAGATAACTTCAACAATGACATTAAAGTTATTTTTATTTTTCTTAAACAAGGACAAATTGTCTTTCAAAATAAAAAATAAGTAATTATCTCATCCTACATATAAAATAACAAGTAGGATTTTTATTTTCTTCTAAATATAAGAATCTAACAGTCAATTTTAAATGTTTTAATTGTTAATTTTTTAGTATCATTAAATTTTGAGAAGCATATACGCATTTGTGGGTGGTTAATATGTTAAGTAATTTTAATGGATTAAAAAATTCATTCATAGAATTAAGTGGTGCTATTAAATACAACTACTACTTAAAATATGTAATTTTATCTCTAAAGTAAAATAAAAGTTAGTTATTCTTTTTAAATCATTAATTAAAATTAACTAATATTGTTAACTATAATAATATATATAATTTGATATTTTTTTTCATCAAATTCTATATTTAAAATTTTTAATAATATATAAATCAATAGAGTGTGTGCTTTTGTCAAGACAGTAGTGTACAATAATTGTATGGGTTATAGTTGAGCCCAGACAATTTTTTATCAATTTTATGATGAACGTTCATTACTATCTTCTGACAATTTTTTATGATGAACGTTTATTATTATCTATATTCACCACTCACAACATCTATTTCCCGTACAAATCACATCTTATTATTTTAAATAATTCTATCAAAAATATTATAACTTTTGTACCATTCTTTTATAATATACTATTACAAGGGTGCTAGTAGAGAAGGTTAGAAATAAAAAAAATAATTATTACTATAATGTAGAGAAGAGAGCTACAAAGGTGCTAATAGAGAAGAAAAAAAGTAAAAAAAAAATTATTAATATAATTATTACTGTGATATAGAGAAGAAAGAAAATAACAAAGGGCTTATTTTTAATTTTACTAATAAGCTTCCCTTTTAAGCATTCACTGTTATGTGATGTACTGTCTTCCCTCCATCACACGCCAGCACTACATAATTGCAGTTGTTTTCTTCTTCATAATACTATCAGACCTTTACACCTTTACAGTGTGTTTGTTTGGGGTGATTATTTGCAGGATTTATTCTATTTGAATCAATTAATTGAAGAGGATTTGCAAGGAGGGATTTGGGGAGAAGAAAGATTCCCATCTTCTCTTAAATGCGGGGATTGAAGAAGAAAGCCACCATGGCATATATGATATTACAATTGTATACTTATTGTACAGGGTTCAAGAAGATAAAAATTAAACTGTCCTTACGTTTTTTTTTTTTTTTAATTTCTTCCACAATTTTATTTTTGATTGATTAAAAAACTAACAAAAATTTAAAAAGTTATCAAATCTTTTACAATCAAAATAATTAAAAAAAATTAAGTAACCGCAATAGTAAATATAATCATTGTTAGAATATTATATATTATCTATTATACAAAAATAAATATAGAAGAAAACAAAAATTACAGTGCGATGTCTTAACTATTTAAAGTAAATAATTTATGATTTTATTTAAGTAAGACATAAATAATTTAAGATTTTTATGTATTTAAACATTTTATTTATTTTATATTTTTATTTCAATAAAACAGTAAATAATTTAGGATTTTAAAAAATTTAAAAATTGTATTTATTTTATACATTTATTTAAGCAAGACATTAAATAATTTATGATTTTTATTTATTAAAAAATTTCAATAATTTAGGAAATTTTGTTATTTCATATTTTTATTTAAGTTATTTATTTAGAATTTTAAATAATATAAAATTTATTTATTTTATATTTTTATTTAAGCAATGCATTAAAATAATTAATAATCTTACAATTTCATTAATTAAAAAAATCATTAATCATATTAAAACTATTAAAATTAACTAAATTAAAAAAATATCATTTTTAATTATTTTTAAAATTAAGGGTAAATGTGAATTACAATATTTTATTCATTAAAATTAATTTAGACCTATCACATCATTCACAAACAATCCCTTGAAATCCCTCCAAATCTCACCATTTATCCACTAATCCAAACAACCTTACCATCCACACACAATCCACTCAAATTCATTTAAATCCACTCCCTGAAATCCATCCCCTCAACCAAACAAAGGTTAAGCTCCATAAAATCTCTTATGTAATAAATCCTTCTCAGAAATAATTTCAAATCACAAAATTTATCATTAAGCTGTCTATTATAGTTAACAATTAAATTATATTTGAAATTTATCATTAAGATATCTACTATATTCTTTTATTTATAAACTATTAATAATTGTATTTTTTTATTTATTTATAGAATCAAAATGTATGAATATCATACTATTTATAGTTATTTTTGATATACTTATTTGATTTAGATTTCTTTTAAAGTAGAAATAGGTTTCATATATATAATGCTGGCCAAGAGACTTGGATGACATTCTTCATATGAATTAGCAACTCTTCATTTAAAATATGTAATTCTATAACATTAATTTTGATTCAACAGGTAAGATAGCATTATTTTTGCCTACATTTTTGAAAAAAAAATGTTAATGAATTATAACGAGCTAAGTTTTATTATGTGGGTTAAAATTATTTAAATATCAAAATTGATTAATTGATTATTTTTATCTAATCCATTATAATTCAAATTAAAATTTATATTATTCATTTATTTATTTTTCATTTCTAATTTAAATATTTCTTTTTAAAATGATAAAATATTTATTTGATGTTTTGTCTTTTTAATTTAATATCTGTACAACATTTATCAATACGATACTTATTTTTAATTTAAGAGCTTTTTTCTAAGTTGCAGTTTGATTACTTGATTTGAAGTTATTAGAATGATAATTAAGCGTGTCTAATTATTTCATAGCATTTGTGATAATTTTGTTTTTAGAAGGTTAATTGCGTAGGTCAATGTGTATTCAAGGTGAATAAAATGTTCAGACATATGATTAAAGTTATCGTTAGTATTTTTTATCAAAAAAAAAATATTACTTGGATCTTGAAAATGACACTTTCTTAATTTTTATGAATATTCTTTTGTAACGAGATAACAGGACAAAGTAGTAGTTATCTATTTTAATATAAAAATTAAATTCAACCAGTAGTTTTAGAATATTCTTAAAAATCTAACATAAAAGTAAATAAAATTCAACAAGTACATTTTTAATTTTAGTAAATATTTTATTTTAAAACCATTCAACATACAGGAGATACTATAAAATACTATAGTAGTTTGTTTAAACTTGAAATAAATATTTTAAAATAAGTCATTTTAAAATATTTATTTATTAAAAAAGTTAATAGAATTTATTATTAAAATAAATAAAAGCATTTTAAAATAAGTAATTAAGCAAACACTAAAAATATGTTTATTTATTAAATAAATAATTAAAAAATAAAAACAAACTTATATATTAACTTTAATATGTTCTTTGTTATTATCTATATATATATATATTAAAATAATATAAAAAAAAGGAAAAAAAAAGTTAGATACGATTTATTGCTTATATGTGGATTTAGATTTTTAATTTTGATAATATAAATAATAAAAAAAATCATTAACAACTTTTATATATCTACAAATAATATAACTGGAAGAGTATAAATGAATCTATAATTAAAACAATTGAAGATAACATAAGTAGAAACTTTTGTCACATGTCTCCACCACGAAATTTTTAAAAAAATTATTAAAATTAAAATTTTACCAATAACAGAAAGTAGGACACACATCAACACAGTACATACATATCGTGGTTGCCTCATTGTGCGGCACGTGTATCTCTAACCTGTAAGTGTTTCGCACCTCTCTTATTCTCTGCTCTCATACTTTTCAAATTTCAAATTCAAAAGTCATCACACTCGCTTTTTCCGTCATATTTATACAACTCTTTAACTTTATTTTCAATTTCAATTTCACACGTTCTACAACACACAACGAAAACGGAGACAAAAAAATAATTAGAAAGGAGAGAAGACAACTTGAGTTATCAATCTCACTTCTCATTTTTTTCTTCTCAACTTATTTGTTACTGTAGTCGATAATCTCACTTCATTATTTTTTTTTTTACTTATAAAATTGAGAGTATGAGTTTTTTCTTATCTAATTGTCTTTGTGGTTGCAAGACAGAAGCAAAAAATTTCAATTTCAAGAAAGTGAAAAACTAGTTTTATGAAACTGTTAGAAAAAAAATTGATATGATGAGGATGATATGACTTGCTAGTTTTTTATTCATATCATTTGTTGTTTTATTTGATTTACCAGTGACTGTTCAACGAAATTTATTTTAACATTTTTTTTCATTATTATTTTTTTTAATTCTGTCCCTATCAAATTATGACATGACTTTTCTATTTTTATTTTTAGTAATTCTTCAATAAAAGATAATATTAATAATGGATAATAGTAAAAAATATAATTTCAATTTTAGATATGTAAATAATAAAATAAATATGACAATAAAGTTATTTAAATTAAATAAATATTAATTTGTCTGTGCTAGTAAATGTAACATATAATTTTTTATTACTTAATTACTTTTGTAATTACTTGTATGTCATTATTTTTTTTAATCTTAAAAAATATTTGAAAGGAATTTGTAAAAATGTTTAATAATATATTAAAGAGATAAAAGTATTTAAAATTATCATTAAATAATATTTTATGTTATATATTTGTTGATGAAAAGTTAAAAATATTAATAATAAATATAAAAATAAAATTATTTATAATTTTATTTAAAATAATTGTTATAGAATAATTATTTAATATAAAATTTATTTTATACATTGAAGTAATATTATAAAATTAATATTATTCATTTATTATTATTAAATTAATTATTTATTTTTTGAGTAAAATATTATTACATAATCTACTCATACTGAAAATATAAAAAAAATATCACAAATTTAAAAGATTAAAAAGTGTTTTTTCAATTATAATAATTTTTGTTGAAATAATAAAAGAGAATATAAAGTGAAAACAATTATCACATTTTTCGATTTTTGAAAATAATTAATTTAGTGGGTGATATCAAATTTATTGATTTTTTAAAAGTTTAAGGATTTTCTTGAAAATAAGTAAGTTTGAGTTAATGTTTGTCAGATTAACCTATAAGGGTAGGTTTGTCACATTAACCCTATAAACAGTTTGTCAAGTGAACCCTAGAAACACATCCGCCTCCTCTGTTATCACCACTATCTCCTCTTTCTTCACCGTTCTCCTTTTATGTGTCACAGTCATCTTCTTCCCTTTCACCGACTTCTATGTCTCTTAGACCACCGTCTCCTCTTTCACCGAGTTCTATGCCTCATAGTTATTACTAAATTCGGAAACAAATACATTTTATGCTTTCATTTCATTTATTTTTATGATTTTTAGTTTTGGATTTGTTCTTGTCTGTGAAAGTTTAAACAAGAGGGAGTGTTTCAGATAAATGAAATTCTTGATAATGAATGTTGTCTTATTTCATTTAATATTTTTGTATTTTTTTCTCATTATTAATTTTCTCCTGCTCTTTCTCATTATTAATATTTCTGCTCTTTCACATATCAGCGTAAAATGATCGTGGTTTATAAAATGTATATTTGGGTTTTCTTTCTTGTTGCTTTCACTATCAAGTGTCAAGTGAATGTAAATGTATGTTAACTTTTGTAGCTTTTGGTATTGTAAAAATGGAGATTTGAATTTTTTAGTCTAATGATATCTGTTTTCTGAAAACAGGTGTGAAACTTCAAACAAAAACAAAGAAAAATGAGATTGATGATTCAGATAGAGATAGAAAAGGATGATAGAGATGGAAAGGGATGATTGGTAAGCCTTGTATTTATGTTTTATTTTATTTAAGATAATAAGTGTTTATGAAGTTTTTAGTTACAACAAGCTTTTAATTTTAACATCTTTTAATTATTACTAACTTTTTTTTATCTAAAAAAATCCTATACACTTCATGCTAAAATTCGGGACTGACTACATAAGACGAGATTTTTAACAGAAACCCTTAATTTATGTTATATACCAAATTTTTAATTTTCTTGTATGATTCAGTTTCCTTGATTTTTTTATTTTTATTTTTCAATCCTTTAAGCAAACACAAAATTAAAACAAAAGAATAAAAAAGTACAAATGTAAATAATAAAATAAATATTGTTCCTTTAAGTGTATTTGCATTTGTTTGCATTGCATATTTGTATTTAAAGTAAATCAAGATCTTGTATTCTTTATTACTGCGTTAAGTTAGGATATGTTTTTTACGATGATGTAGTAAATTTTTAAGGAAAAAGATTCCATCATTAGTCGTCTCACCCTCTATAATAGCCCTCTACAATATTGAAAGAGATTACTGATATATTGTTACCCTCATCTTGCACAACCGCATAACCGCTTTTGATAACTTCACATTTGTTTGTATAAAAATGTTTGATTGACTAGGACAACCGACTTGCAAAATCAGGGCCATTAATACATGTTTAAAATATCTGCAATACACTTCTCAAGAATATGTGGTTTTTGTCAAATCGTGGGTTGCGTTATGTAAATTTAATACCCAACCAACATATCACAAATAAACAGTTGCCTAGGTACCACATATTCTTCAGAAACATTTTCTTAACATTCAAAGCATGTCTTAATGATTTTTGATTTTGTTAGTCGTTTGCCCTAGCCGATGTACCATTTTTATAAGACAAATATAGAGGTACCTTACTGGTGGTAATTGTGCTATAAAAGCTTATTACTAATTGCTTTTAGTATTGTGGAGGGTCAGACGAATTTATAAGCAGTACATAGACATTATTATAGGGAACGGAAGCAATTCAATGCGCATAACTGAAATATTCATTTCACTATTTCATGAATACACCACCCAAGAAATTTGTTCTGAACTTGTGCAATGTCTTCAACAGTTGTTCCCTTCAATTCATTTGCATTTGAAGGAAAATAATAACTAGTATTCTATGACTACTTGAGTCAATTCCATGCATGCTTTTCAGAGTGATGTACCCCTAGATTTCGAAGGAAAAATACCCAAGCATCAATTGTCTCACTCTACAATTGCTAAGGAGAATGTTAATATATTGTTATACTCATCTTGTGTAACAACTTCCAATAACTACTTCACATTTGCTGTATAAAAACGTTTCATCGGCCAGGACAACCGACTTGCGGAATCAGGACCATCAATGCATGTTCAAAATGTCTACAATACCCTTTTCAAGAATATGTGGTCTTTGTTGAATCGTGTATCGTGTTATATAAGTTTATTTGTCTTGCACAAAAAGCTTTAAGACAAAAATCTCAATACCCAACCAATATATCACAACAAATAGTTGGCTAAGTACCACATATTCTTCAGGAGCATTTTATTGACATTTAAAGCATGTCTTAATGATTTTAGATTTTGCTAGTCGTTTGCCCTAACCGATGTACCGTTTTATACGACAAATATAGAGGCGCCTTACTGGTGGCAATTGCGCAAGACTAATATAAAAGCTAATTACCAATTGCTTTAATGTTATGGAGGGTCAGACCTATTTATAAGTAGTCTACACGAAATAGACGTTATTGTATCCAATGAAACCAATTTAGTGTGCATAACTAAATTCTTCATGTCTCTATTTCATGAATACACCACCAAGGAAATTTGTTGTGAACTTCACAATGTCTTTAACATTGTTCCCTTCAATGCATTTGCATTGCACATTTGCATTTGAAGGAAAACAACTAGTATTCTATGACTACTCGAGTCAATTTCGTGCATGTTCTTTTAGAGTGATGTACTCCTGTAGATTGCAGAGGAATAATATCCAAGCATCAATTGTCTCACATTCTACAATAGCGAAGGAGTTTGCTGATATATTGTTACACTCACCTGGTGTAATTGTCTCCAATAACTTCACATTTGCCTTATAAAAAAGTTTCATCGGCCAGAATGACCGACTTGACCATCAATGCATGTTCAAAATGTCTACCATACTTTCTTTTTAAGAATATGTGGTCTTTGTCGAATCGTGTGTCGTGTTATGTAAGTTTACTTGTCACAGAAAGCCTTAAGACGAAAAGTTCAATACCCAACTAATGTATCGCGACAAATAGTTGGCTAGGTATCACATATTCTTCAGTAGCATTTTTCTTGACATTCAAAGCATGCCTTAATGATTTTTGATTTTGCTAGTCGGTTGCCCTAACCGATATATCGTTTTATACAACAAATATAGAGGTACCTTACTAGTGACAATTGTTCAAGACTAATTTAAAAGCTTATTACCAATTGCTTTAATGTTGTGGAGGGTCAAATGACTACTTGACTGATATAAAAGCTTATTATAAGAACTAGTATTCTTTGACCACTCGAGTCAATTCAATGCATGCTTTTTAGAGTGATGTATCCATGTAGATTTCTAAGAAAAAATACCCAAGCATGATTCGTCTCACTCTCTACAATTGCGAAGGAGAATGTTAATATATTATTACACTTATCTTGTGTAACTAACTGCCTCCAATAACTTCATATTTGCCGTATAAAAAAGTTTCATCGGCCAGGACAACCGACTTGCAAAATCGGGACCATCAATGCATGTTCAAAATGTCTACAATACTCATTTCAAGAATATGTGGTCTTTGTCGAACCGTGTGTCGCGTTATGTAAGTTTATTTGTCTTGCATAAATGTTTTAAGATGAAAACCAACCAACGTATCGCGACAATCAGTTGGCTAGGTACCACATATTCTTCAGAGCATTTCCTTGACATTGAAAATATGCCTTAATGATTTTTAATATTGCTAGTCGTTTGCCCTAGTCGATGTACCGTTTTATACAACAAATATAAAGGATCCTGATTGGTGATAATTATACAAGACTATTATAAAAACTTATTACCATTTTCCTTTAATATTGTGGAAGGAATTATAAAAGTGTAGGGAACGAAAACAATTCAACGCATGCCTATTACATTTGGCATAACTAAAATTTTCATGTCACTATTTCATGAAGACACCACCCAGGAAATTTGTTGTGAACTTGTACAATATTTTGTAACGTTGTGTTGGGCTTTGTGGAGGCTTGATTTGAGTTAGGCCCAATTAGACAGTAACCCTAGTTTCTCCCTATAAATACACAACTTGTATTTGTAATCTTTAGCAATCACAAGTGAATAAAATTCCTCCTGTTGCACGTGGATTAGGGAAACCGAACCACGTTAAATCTTGTGTGTTGTCCGTGTTCCGTTTTTTTGTTTCTTCTATTCCTTGCAGATTATTTGTGTGTTGTTTGTTTAAGACTCATCAATTGGTATCAAGAGCTGGGTTCAACACGAGGACACAAATTGCGAGCAGAGCCACACAGCAGCAAAACCATCGCCGCTGCCGCCGCTGCAGATTTGAGTGCGCTGCAGAACCACCGCCGCTGTTCAGTGCAGATCGGAGCCGCCGTTCAGTGCAGATCGGAGTGCACAGAGAAGCCGCTGCCGGGAGTGCTGTCCCCGCTACTGCAGAATTGATTTGGGCAGATCTGAAATCAGCTGTACTTGGTATCTCATCTAGTCGCTTGAAATGACAGAAGATGGGAAGTTCCGAATTGAGAAGTTTGATGGTACTGATTTTAGTTGGTGGAGAATGCAAATTGTAGATCTGCTTGTTCAGAAAGATTTGGATGTGGTTTTGGGTGACAAACCAGAAACGATGTCTGATGCACAGTGGTCAGGTTTCGATCGGAAAGCCATGTCAATGATCCGACTCTCGTTGACCAAGAATGTTGCCTT
>Ga0209700_106895_pt1 | contig 16863 bp, 12 predicted proteins | sample SiratroredBW_FD_187528 | JGI IMG/M metagenome (GOLD analysis project Ga0209700, IMG submission 187528) | Root nodule microbial communities of legume samples collected from California, USA - Siratro red BW (SPAdes) (version 2) | ecosystem: Host-associated > Plants > Roots > Nodule | place: USA...
AGATAGTCATTACATGAATCACTTGTCAAACCAAATTGCACAAAGCGTCATATACATTGACAATGAGAAGGAACTTTGGAAAGATTTGCAAGAAAGATTTTCCAAGCGAGATCATTTCAAAATATTTGATATTATTCAAGAAATACATTCTATTAAGCAAGGTGAAAGAATTATCTCGGAATTCTTCACTGACTTGAAGATATTTTTGGAAAGAATTGGAATTTTTGAGACTTGTACCAAATTGCAGCAGTGAAACACAGTGTACATGCAATCTCGTGAAGAATATTGTTAAACACATGGAATCTAGAATACAATATATGTTTCTTGAAGGAGCTTAATGATGCCTATAATGATGTGAAAATCCATATACTGATCATGGAACCATTGCCCAATGTTAATAGTGTTTTTTCTTTGGTTTTATAGCAGGAAAGACAACTTAAAAGGGAAACTATATTTGATAACAGGATAACTATCAACATTGCTAATGCACAAAGTCATTGGAAACAAATAGGACGAAATCCTATTTGTAAACAATGCAAGGAAGAGGATGAAATCCAAAGTTTGGAAACAATGCACATACTGAATAAAATAAACCACACAGTTGAAGAGTATTACTCTAAGCATGGTTTCCCACTCTTTTCCCACTCTGGTATAAGCATAGAATTGAACATGTTTCTAACAATATTATTCAAGGCAACAATCTTGATTACAAAGACAATAAAATTGAAGGACAAACTCATGCTCAACATCCATTAGAAAGACAAAAAGGTATGCAGTTCAAAAAAAAGAACAAATGAAATAGATACGAAAAATCGTTCAAGATTCAAAGATTAGTTCTATGCATAAAATAAACAACATTGTTGGTGAGTCCACTGTGTTAGCTTCTGAAAAATGTAAATACACCAAAATACATGGATACTTGATACATGTCACCATGTAACATGCACTACACAACACTTTTCAAGTTTTCATAAAATCAAATCTATACTTGTACAACTTTCAAATGAATCATATGTGACAGCTAATCATTATAGCATAGTCTACTTTTATGAACATCTCTTCTTAACAGATGTTCTTTATATTTTAGATCTAATTTCAACCTTATATTTGTGCAATATATGATTTCATCTTTAAATTGCATTATAATTTTTGGTAATAAGCTTTGCCAGATACAAGATATAAAATCACGGAGGATGATTGAGAGAGTTGACCTATAGAATGGACTTTACTACCTACAGGCCAACACAAATAGTTGATTGTTTATCTTATTAATTTTGGTCTTGCTGTCAATCATGAAATTGATGTTTGGCATAATAAGGTCAGACACCCTTTTAATGCTGTTTCACAATATATTTGTAGTAAATTTTCTCAATGTTCATTTCAATAAAAATAATGTTTGTGAACCTTGTCATCTTACTAACGAGCGAAAGCTTCCTTTTACTAGGAGCAATTATGTTTCTAAGCATGTTTTTTAAATTATTCACATAGACATATGGGGTCCCATTAAAGTTCTTTCCATACAATGTCACAAGTTCTTTCTTACCATTGTAGATGATTTCAACAAATATACCTGGGTACACTTGATATAAAACATAGCTGAGACTAGAACTGTCTTGCTAAATTTTATAACTTTGATTCAAAATCAATTCAATACTAATATATAAACTATAAGGTCTGATAATGGGAAAAGTTTATGTGAAATGATCTATATGAAAAAAATGGAAATCATTCATCAAATTAGTTGTGTAGAGACTCCTCAACAAAATTCCATTGTCGAGAGAAAACACCAGCATATTCTCAATATTATTCGAAGCCTTTTGTTTCAAACTGATGTTCCCTCCATCTTCTAGTCTTATGCCCTCGTACATGTTATTCACATAATAAATAGGATTCTCCTCTATTGTTATAGAAAGAAGGACTTCTTATGAGCTTCGGTATAAAAGCATCCTAATTTAACCAATTTAAAAGTCTTTGAAAGCCTCCGTTTTATTTCTAATCTTGAGAGAGATAGACCTAAGCTTGATCCTAAAGCTAAAAAGTGTGTTGTTTTAAGATATAGAGAAGGTACGAAAGGTTATATTACTCTTTAGATCAAAACTAGGGAAATTGCTATTTCTAGAAATGACATTTTTTATGAGAACATATTCCTCTTATAAAGAAAAATAAAATGTTTATATAAATCATCAAGAACAAATTAATTTTGATATTCTATTTAATGATCTTGTTACACAAATTATTGTTGACAATGATATTAATAATGAGCGTAATATTAGCATTCTAAATGATAATGTAAGAAGATCCACTAAATTTAAGAAGAAAACACCTGTTTTTCTTAATGATTATTATCATAAAGTATCTAGTGTATAGATAATAGAAAAGTCGGATAGCCTATATGTAATGTTATTAAGTACAATAAATTATATGAAAAATATTTTTGATATACCCTTGCTCTGTATGCTAATAGTGAGCCAAAGACTTATAATGAAATTGAAAAATGTCCTGAATTGATTTACATCACAACAAAAAAACCCATTGAATGTAAATAGGTGTATAAGTCAAATTTAGAGTTGATGGTAGTTTGGAGCGCTACAAAACCCATCTAGTGGCCAAGACACAACCAGTTTGAGAGAATAGATTACTTTGAAACCTTCTCTCCGGTTGTCAAGCTCACCACAATACAAACCCTCATTGTCGTTGTTACTAAAAAAGACTGGTTTCTTAAACAGTTGGATGCGGACAATGCTTTCCTACACGGTGATTTAGATGAAGACATATATATGATGATGCCTCCAGACATGAAAACTCATAAAAAAATGTAAACTAAAGAAATCTTTATACAACTAAAACAATCCAGTCATCAATGATTTGCAAAACTGTCTTTTCCTTACAAAGTATAGGTTTTACACTATCAAGTGAAGATCAATCTTTCTTTGTCAAAGATAAAGATTCAAACTTTATTGCATTGCTTGTTTATATCGATGATATAATATTTATAGGAAATTCATCTTGTGAAATACAAAAGGTCACACTATTTATCTGGATCAAACTTTTAAAGTTAAAGACCGACGAGATCTAAAATGTTTTCTTAGATTACAAGCTGCTAGATCACAAAAAAAATTCATATTTGTTAAAAAAGATATGCATTGGATATTTTTACTGAAATCTAAAATATTTTCTTTTAGATTAGAAGCTGCTAAATCACACAAAAGAATTCATATTTTTAAAAAAAGATATGCATTGGATATTCTTACTGAAACATGATTACTTGCATCTAAACCTACTGTTACTCACATGATCAAAGACCTTAAGTGTTTCTTCAAGACTGAAGTTGAATCTTATGATATTAATTCGTAAGACTGAAGTTGAATCTTATGATATTAATTCGTATAAGAGAATTATTGGAAAGTTTTTATATTTAACCAATACAGATCAGATGTCAACTATCCAGTGCAATTCCTAGGCCAATTCACCAACTATTGATCAGTATAAGGCAACTCAACGCATCCATATATATTAAGTGAGCACCAGCCCAAGACATTTTTGGCATTTTCTTTTTCAAAGGACTCCACTTCACAACTTAAAGCTTTTATTGATTCTGATTGGGCAACGTGCCAAAATACAGGACACTCAACAATCTCTTTCAAATGCCCTTAAATTTTATAACACAACTCAAAACAACTCAAAGTATCTCTAAATATTAAGATGTTTTTTGGTTTGATAAGTAGACCCATGTACCTCAAAATGAAGCTCATAACTTCATAAAAAACTGATATCATGCTCGGCATAACAGGTCTGGAAGCAGGATAAAAAATCAATAATGAAGACTAAACTTCAGAAGTTAAATACAATGAAACAAAAGGAGGCATCCGCCCATAGGCGATCAAAATAAAGATACAACTAACCAAAATTTATATTTAACACAATATTTCTCACCTAATGCGCAACAGATAAACTGAAAATTGCCTGCAAAGAAATAGGTATTGTAATTTGAATTTCTACAATGCCCGGAATCATTCATTTTTGGAATTGGGGTGATCGTTAATGCTTTCGTCATTCTTGTCTCCTTTCTCATCACAATCTTCATTGTCAGTGTTACCATCATCATCACAATCTTCATTGTCAGTATTACAATCATCATCACAATCTTCATTGGCACTGTTATCATCTTCATCTTCACAAACTTCACCCTCACTATCATCCTTACAAATTTCACCATCATCATGCCCCACCTTAACACCATTCAGTTTGGCATAGTCTTCAAGTGATGCATTTGGAAACAGTTGTCCAACTTTATTACCTTTAGTATCTGATGGGGTACTACTTGAATTCTTAGATTTCTCTTTGTTCATCTGATAGCAAGAGTAGAAAGTAGAATCATCAGTAACATAGCACGTTTGCAGAACAGGACAGAAAGACAAACATGGTATAAAAAAATACAACTACCGTCCTTGGCTTTTGCCATCAATGAAAACTTAATCATGACTTTAAAATACCAATATAAACTCAAAATAAATCATGTGACCACATGTATATGCAACAATTTTAGAGAATTACATATGCATCAACAGCTGGTACTGCAACAAATTTCATAAACTAGAATTGTTTAACAAACCCAACCAGGTGAAATAATTTCCAAATAAAATGTTACATAACGTACAATTTATAGTCATGTTTGTTTTATAAATGTTGTCAGGGGTAGATTGATTAGACTGAAAGACCTAGAGAAAAGAGAGAAGCATAATTTGCAGTGAAAAAAATGAATGGTCTTAGTTTTGGTATCTTACAGCACGTAATAGGGTTCTCCTTTCTCTCTCCCGAGAATTCTTAATGGCCTGCAACAAAAATACCAGTGTTATTATGAGTTTCCGCTTTGCATAAAAGAACGAGTCTAACATTCAGAAAGGAGGGAAGGAAATAGAAAAAGGAACCTCCTCAAGCATCTTTTGCTCAGCCTCAACTTCTGACAAATCCCTACAAGAAACAAAATCACACATCAAACGCAGATTCATCTTTTCCTTTTGAGTGGTCAGAGGTGCTAACTGATGCCCATTTTGCATAAAACTTAAGTTCAAGGTTTCAAATTGGGGTGACAGTGTCTTTGCAACATTGCGGAAAATTGAAGACAAATGTGGCTAATATGGTCACAATTGCAGCAGCATGAACTTGGAAACTGACATTGCGATCACAGACTTTTTTAAAAACCTTACTCATGTTTTTATAAATACAAACAAAAACTGAATCCTCCATCATATGTGAGAAAGACAACCTTCCAACTATTTGTTTCCTACTGCAACAGCACTTTGCACATACACCATGCTCCTTGGCACAACCTACACCAAAAGTAAAAATGAGCAAGCAAACACACATTTCAGTTCTCAACCAATTTCATCACTCTATTATTTCATACACCCTCAGAGAACTTTTCACAAACACCATGTATTCACTTACAAGTCCCAACCAATTCAACATACACCATTATCCTCTTTCCACCGCACACTCCAAAAAGACCCACTTGGCAAAGCCCAAAAATAAAGACAAAAAAAAAGTGAAATTAATCAATTGTTATACTAACCAGAACACAAGTTATGATAGGCTTGTCGAACATTGCGCTTGGAACATCTCTGACTGCAACCCAGTAAACTAACTAATCAACCAAAAGCTAAAAGATAACAATCTAATGTAATTCACGAACCATTTTTTTCAAAAAAAGGGTAAAGAAAAATAAAAAAGAGTAGATAGATAATAGTACCATTTAGCAGGTTGAAGAAGAGGCTTGTACTTTCCATAACGACGTTTCCACTCGATTTGTTCCTTGCAACGGGGACACACCCCAGTGATCTCAGAGAGGGGTCTGAACCTTCCTCCAACTTCCTGTGAATACAAACAGTAATAACGTTAATAATAGTATTCAAATGTTGTTTCTGTGATCATTGATTTGATAGGAACAAAGTAAGATTGAAGAAATGGTTTGAATCACATACAGTTTCGTTGATTTTGCGACCTGCGTTGGGTTTCCATGCGTACTTGTTCTGATGCTTTGGGGGTCCGCTCCTGTTGCCGCCACTCATCTTTGCTTCTGCTGATCCTATGCACAACCTGCGTCTGTTCATAAAAATGAACATTTTTCACATTCTTTAATGAGGTTTTGTTACTGTTCGATTAGGTAACTCTTTGATAATTTAGTAACTTTTTTCACATAAATTTGATTTGGGTTCATTCTCACCGGCCCATTTGAACTATATATTGTACTATTGACAGATTCTTTCTGCACCAATAACCTCGTCAAAATGTCGAAATTATTTCTGTAAAAATGGCTTTATGTTTTTTTTTTTAAAATATTGAACCGGATGTCTTCCATTCGGTTTATAATTTTTTTCAAAATGTAAACTGGATGTGAAAAAAATTGTAAACCGGATGGTGGGCCATCCGATTCACATTTGCAAATGAAAATGTGAATTGGATGACCTCTCATCCGGTTTACATTTTGGTTTTTTTTCAAAATGTAAATCGGATGCGGGACATTCGGTTCATACGAAGTTTATCTTTTCCGATGCAGATTCACATTTGACGACAACCCAATCATCAAATAAACTATCTTAATCATCAATACCACTCACAAATTGCTAATAAACATAAATTTTCTTTTACTTTTCACTTGTTTAAAGCTTTAATTCAGATTGAAGCAAATACGCTCCTAGATCTGTGATCTCCGATGCGAACGTTGCAAACTCTCACCCACACACAGATCACTTTTGTTGACGGTGAAAGTGAAAAACAGATACAATGACTGAACTGGATGTTACAGTAAAACAAATGACTGAACCGGATGTTATAATAAAACAGTAAATCAAATGCAAGCAAAGGGAAAATGGAGCGAATGAAATGAATAAGAGTAGTTAAGGAAGTAAATAGGAATAGAGGATATTTTAATATTTATCATTTATCATTTAAAGACATATTTGTATTTTTTGCTTACCTATGGAGGTGCAGGAGGAGGGGACTATTTCTTGCTCTCGGCCCCTACTTTCTTCCTACATATGTTAGAAGTCTAAAATTTATGCTTTAATTTTCAAATTATAAAATTTAAAAAATATATTTTTAAATTCAAAAATATATTTAGATTTCTGAATCACACAATCCCAAATTATGCAATCAGAAACATATTCTATAATGTAAAATACAAATGTATTCTTTTAAATTCTAAATTAAACAATTTGAAATAATTATTGAATTATACGGTTCAAAATATTTTGGATTGAGTGGATTTTTCTCACAGTTATGTAGGTCTAAGAAGAAAATATGGAGGTGCTAAAAAGAAATTGTCAATAAAGTGTTGGACTGAAGCTTTACACCCCTTAAATTTATTAATATACTTTTATTTTATATATTTTTTTGATATTTAGTTTTTGAAATTAACCTTTCAAAAACTATTTTTGAAAGTACAAAATTTCACATTTGGAGAATATTTTCTGAAACCTAATTTGTAAACAGAAAATATAAATTATCTTTTAAGTTATTTCCCGTTTATTGTGTATTTTAAACTCGGTGTTAATAAGATTCGTTCAGAATTCTAATCATTGATTAATTTTCTTATATACAATTGTTGAAGATGGTAAATTTAAGAGCAAGTTTGCATGGTCAAAAAGATTTTGAAGACACTTATTTATATACGCAAAGTTAATTAAGAAAAAAAAGAGCTTAAGAGGTCATGAAAAACTACAACGTTATTTAACGTGATGACAGTGAAAAATATGCCCTCAAATTTTTTTAATTGAAGTATCTTAAAATTGAACTCAATTATAACGTTTTGTGAAGGAGTTTATTTAGTTTATTTATAAGTTTTCACCCTTCGCTTCAGTTTTTACACAGGTATTGCTTTGTCAATCAAATGTTCCTATCAATTTGTGCAAATTTTATGAAATTGTATACTTTATACAACAGTCTATCACAAGATTGCTCGTGCCTCTTTTGTACATGTTGGGGATTACCCAGTTGGACTATATTCACAAGTGTTGAAAACAAAGAAGCTTTCACATTATTAATAAGAAAATCAACGGTTGCTTGAGGTATCTACTATGATTTAATTGTCGAGAATTTTGATGGTTCATGTTTTGTTGTAAAAGTAGAAAAGAAACAAACAAACATGGGTTAGAACATCCTTCTATCACAAATACTAAAGGGCATCAACCTCAAAAGTAAACAACAAAGAATTTATGAGCTCAAGGAAAAAGTTCTCGTAATTATGAGTTGCCTTGAATCGTGCAGTAACTTACGTAATCAAACAATATCCCAAATTGGTTTCAAAGATTAGGTTTCAAAATTTTTTCTATCAACTTTTTTTATATAATTTCAAGTATAACAATATGTAGTGATTTTAATTTGAATGTATTTTTTACGTTATTTGATGTAGTTCATTTTCTTAGTTTTCATTTAAAAAAAATATTTTTATTATGGGTATTAATAGATAATTATTTTTAAATTTATGATTTGTTTTATATTTTTTTTTGTCAGTTAACACGTGGAGTACGAGAGGAATATTTCGCAAGCGAATGGTAACTATTACTTGTTTCCGAAAAACCTAACTTCGATTTCTCCGATCAATCCTATTGTTGTTTGCTGGAAACTTATATTATAACAATGTCTATGTCAAGAAGGTTAAGGTTTTCCCTTTATCCTTCCATTCCCAAGTTTCTTCCTTTTCTTCCAATCCTCAGTTGCCTCTTTTCTTCTCACTCTCAATTGCAACCCTCATTTCTAGACGAAGCTGTTTCCGATTTCAATAGCTTGCTTCGTATGCGTCCCGTTCCTCCCAAAATCGAATTTGGGAGGATTTTGGGGTCACTTATGAGGATGAAGCATTACCCAACCACTATTTCCCTCTTTAATCAAATGAAACTCAATGGAATTCACCCTGATTTTGTTACTCTGAGCATCATCATCCATTGTTTCTGTCACTTGTCTCAAATGAATTTCGCTTTCTCTGCATTTGGCATGATTCTCAAACTGGGTTATGATCCAAATACCATAATCTTCAATACACTCATGAATGGTCTTTGCCTTAAGGGTGAGGTCAAGAAAGCACTCAACCTTCACGACAAGGTGGTTGCACAGGGTTTTCACATGACTGAAGTAACTTATGGTATTTTGATGGATGGGTTGTGCAAAATTGGAGAAACCAAAGTTGCCGTTCAGTTGCTGAGAAGAATTGAAAACCGATCAACTAAGCCTAAGCCTAATGCGGTAATGTACACCACAATTCTTGATAGTATGTTTAAAGATAAACTTACAAATGAGGCTTATGATTTGTACTCCGAAATGATTTGCAAGAGAGTTTCTCCTAATGTTGTAACCTATACTATACTTATTGATGCATTATGCAAAAGGAGAAAGCTGAAACAAGCCAAGAATGTGTTAGTTGTGATGCTGAAAGCTTGTGTAAAACCTGATATTTTTACCTTTAATACTTTGATGAATGGGTATTACTTAGTCAATGAGCTGAAGAAAGTTGAACATACATTCTATGCTATGACTCAAATGGGAGTAACTCCTGATATTTATAGCTACTGTATTAGTATTAATGGATTATGTAAGAATAAAAGGGTTGACGAAGCCATGAATCTGTTTCAAGAAATGCATCGGAAGAACATGGTTTGTGATACAGCGACTTACAATTCTCTTATTGATGGTTTCTGCAAAAAGTATGGGATAAGCTCATATGTTTGGAATCTTATTGATGAGATGCATGATAGACGTCACGCAAACGAAATAACTTACAATCCTTTGTTATGTGCTTTATGCAAAAACAATGATCTAGACAAAGCAATTGATTTAGTGAGGACAATGATCAAGAAGGGAATTCAGCCGGACTTATGCACTTACACGACACTTCTTGATGGAATGTGTAAAGCTGGAAGACTTAAAAATGCACAAGAGATTTTTCAAAACCTTTTAGTTAAAGGTTACCGTCCTAATGTTTACACGTATAATGTTATGATAAATGGGCTTTGTAAAGAGGGTTTGCTTGATGATGCATTGACCTTGTTCTCCCAAATGGAAGACAATGGTTGCATGGCTAGTGCTGTAACTTTCGACATAATCATCCGTGCTCTATTTGAAAAGGATGAGAACGATAAAGCAGAAAAATTCCTTTGTAAAATGATCACTAGAGACTTTTTTTGAGATGACACCCCATTTTCATATTAAATTGGGTAAATGATGTAGATTGTACATGAATGAATAGTTTGAAAATTTAGTTTTTTGTTTGATCAGAGCATTTTGTTATGGAGTGGTCTATTTGTTACTGATGTTTTCATTGTTCCTTATTGGATGTGAAAGGTTGATTATTTCTATTTCCTTATATACATTTTGATTGTTATGGTACATCTCTTCCCTTTAAAATTACATTTTTATTCTAAAATTTGTATATATGATTAGTAGAAGGGTTGTATCTAGGGTCTGATTGTCTGTCAATGAATTTTATTAATCTTTCTTTCTTAATACTAATATCCTAACTAACTCTCATTATTTTCCAATGCTCATTGACTTCTCGATGTCTCGTGGATATAGTGTTTAAAATCTATTAATAATAGAAGAAATTTAGTTCTCTATGTTATGTGAGACGAAAATATATTAACCAGAGAATTTTTGAAGACAGAAAAATTGAAAAATGCCATGATTGTTGAAAATGTTTCCTTCTTAAATTATTGAAAGTATTACGGTAAAGTGTTTGCATTGCAGAATGCAGATAGTAACATAGCAAGTAGCTGAAGTTCATGAATTTCGATGAAGTAAAGGAAAGAACATAATTCTTGAGGGTGTGATTTATAATATATAGTATAAGCATAACTTATGCAGTGGTCAATGTACTAATTTATAATATAAGCATGGATACCAAGTTGTCTTGTTAGTTGTTAGGATCGAACACTGAGGTCATGAAGCTGAACTGAAATAATAACTTTATAGTTAAGGAGATTAAAGAAGGAGAACTTTTTCCAAACTAGTTTGTTGACTTGACTTTATTTGGAACTCATATCTGTCTTCTAGAGATCTTTTGTCAGTTCCTATTAGGTTAGAAATTGAATCATGTTGTAACTTATGCTTCTTGCCTTCCATTGTTTTGAAAAAGAATGAGAATCTATTATAAATCAGTATGACTCAGTTGGACTGGAGTCATGTTCAGATGCAGCTACTATGTGTTCCTCAGCTTCAGAGACTTAGAAACACTCTATGGTTTTACCGGGCCATCTGTACAAAGCATTTCATGACAGTGGAATCCACACTTTCATTGATGTGAAAACCTTCAGAAAGGAGAGGAAATTACACCAACAATTGTGAAAGCAGTTGAAGAGTCGAGGATTGATATCACTGTGCTTTCTATAAACTATGCTTCCTCCACCCGTTGCTTAGATGAACTTGCAACCATCATTGACTGGCTTAAGAGAAAAAAGACTGCTGGTTTTACCAGTCTTTTATTATGTGAATCCAACTCTGGTGCGATGGCAGAAAGGAAGTTTTGGAGAACCCTTGACTAAACACAAGGAGAGGCTCAAGCTTAACACGGAAAAGTTGGTGAAATGGAAGATGGCTCTGCATCAAGTAACTGACTTGTTAACTTTCATATCACACATGGGTACCCCACCCTGCCAGTCTTTTTTTTACTTCAAAATTTTGTTGGATTAAGTTTCACTTGGATTTATGATTTGGTGTTAAAATTAGAAGAGAAAATAAATTTTTGTTAACCTTGACATCATACAAGGCTTTAACATGTTGTAACTTATGCATCTTGCTTTCCATTGCTTTGAAAAAGAATGAGAATCTGCTATAAAGCAGTATGACTCAGTTGGACTGGAGTCATGTTCAGATGCAGCTACGATGTGTTCCTCAGCTTCAGAGACTTAGACACACTCTATGGTTTTATGGGCCATATGTACAAAGCTCTTCATGACAGTGGAATCCACACTTTCATTGATGATGAAAACCTTCAGAGAGGAGAGAAAATTACACCAACAATTGTGAAAGCAGTTGAAGGAAAGGCCTTCCAGAATATGCAAAACCTCAAAACACTCATTATTAGAAATGGTAATTTTTCCAAAGGTCCAGAATATCTCCCAGATAATTTGAGAGTGCTTGAATGAATGGTGGAGATATCCGTCAAATTGTTTACCATCTGATTTTCATCCAAAGGAACTTGCCATATGCAAGTTACCCTGCAGTAGTATTTCGACAATGGAGTTGACAAACTTGTTGAAGGCAAGTTTAATGAGTATAATTTCCTTATCTCGTAAATTAGTAAATTCATTTAATTCTTTTTGTTTTCTTTGCAGAAGTTGGTGAATCTAAGAGTTTTTAATGTTTCAAATGCAAATGTTTAACCAAGATACCTTACATATCTGGTTACCAAGTGTGGAGAAACTTTGGTTTGAAAATTGTGAGAATTTATTTACTTGGTTTTCTATATAAGCTTAAAATATTGAGAGCTTTTGGTTGCACCAAACTTAGGAATTTTCACTCATCAGGCTGACCTCTCTTGAAACCTCCTTCTTTCATGCTGCTATATCTTGAGAGCTCTCCATAAATATAAGAAACAAATGGAAAACATAAGGGAACCTTATTTCCAGTACACTCCCATTAAAGAATTTTCCATTTTCAATTCAAGATTTTCCCTGGCTTCATAAACTATGACTGCTACTTGTGGAATTGTCGAGTCACAAAGTAGCGTCTTTATGGACTGTGGGTAGCAATGGATAAAGCAGGAAACTGGTGATGAAAAAGTGGGGATCTTCAAAGGTATATGGCTTTATGCTTCAGGATGCAACTTGTGTTGATTCATTTTAGAATTATTAGAAGCAGAGTGATCAATTATGGCACATGATTAATATTTTTCTTGATCAATATATATTGGAATTCAATTTGGTGTTTCAGTATGGCATTGGATTGTGAATTAGATGTAAGAAAGTATCAGTATAGGTTTTATCTACGTAGTATGTTAAACAACATTTTTACTTGATTAGTCAAGAAACGGGAAAATTGCTAATTTTTACTTGAAAAATAACACTTCACGATTGCTTGCATTATAGACCACAAATGAAGCAAATTGTAGAAAGCGACATGGAGAGGTTTCAAAAGATTCATGGGCTTAAGGTACAAAAGGTTCCACGCTAGTTATTGTTTAGTACTCCACTTTACATTACGTTACACTTCACTCTTCCAATTTCGTATTTATTCAAAGTTTGATTCCATTTACAGTCCCAACACACTAACAATTATCACTCGTAGACTTTGTTCCAATCGCGACTCCACGTTCCCGTGGAATCACATATGCTGTGTTCCTCAGCTTGAGAAGGGAAGAACGTGTTATGTTTTCAGTGCTCTTCTCTACAAAGCTCTTAGTGACAAGGGAATTCACACTTTCATTGATGATGACAAACTTCAAAGCGGAGAGGAAAAGGGTGATCCAGATTATGAGTTAGCCTTGAACAGTGTAGTGACTTATGAGAAGGATAAGGTTTTGCCTGTGTCCTTCCATTCCCAAGTTTCTTCAAATCCTCACTTCCCTCTTTTGTTCTCACTCTCACTTGCAACCCTCTTTGCTTGACAAAGATGTTTCCCATTTCAATCGCGTGATTCATGTGTCCTGTTCCTCCCAAAATCGAACTTGGAAGGATTTTGTGGTCACTCGGGAGGATGAAACATTACCCCATTGCTATTTCCCTTTTTAATCCATCCATTGCTCGCTTTCCTTGCATTTGCCGTGATTCTCAAACTGCATTTTCAATACATTCAGGAATGGTCTCTTCCTTAAGGGTGAGGTCAAGAAAACACTCAAACATTCATAACAAGGTGGTTGCACAGGGTTTTCATACGACTCAAGTAACTTATGGTATTTTGATAGGTGGGTTGTGTAAAATTGGAGAAACCAAAGTTGTCATACAGTTTTGTTTTGAAGAAGAATTGAAGGCTGATCAACTAAGCCTATTGCGATAATGTATATCACAATTTGTGATGGTCTATTCAAAGATAAAACTAAAATGAGACTTATAATTTGTACCCTGAAATGGTTGCCAAAGAGAATTCTTCTTAATGTTGTAACCTATACTATACTGAGTGATGCATTATGTAAAAGGGGAAAGCTGAAAGAAGTCAAGAATGGGTTAGTTGTGTTGTTGAAAGCTTGTGTAAAACTTAATATTTTCACCTTTAATACTTTAATGAATGGGTATTAGTTAGTAAAAAAAATGCTACGCATGCCTTCTATATTATGACCCTAGGAGTAACTCCTGATGATTACAAATCCAGTATTAGTATTAACGGATTATGTAAGAATAAAAGTGTGGATGAGGTTATGAATCTCTTTCAAGAAATGCATGGGAAGAATAGGGGTTGTGATAGAGTAACTTGTAATTCTTTTATTGATATTGAAAAAAATATGGGATAAGCTCATATGTTTAGAATCTTATTGATGAGATGCATGATAGACATCAAGTAAAAGAAAGAACTTACAATCCCTTGTTATGTGCTTTATGTAAAGATCATGATCTAGACAAGACAATGATAAAAGAAAAATATTCAGTTGGATTTATGCACATACACAACACTTATTAATGGAGCGTGTAAAATGAAAAGACTTATGTTACCTAATCAAGTATGTATTTTATTAATTTAAAACAATAGTGATAAGTATGAAGACAAGGATGGATATAAGGATCTTATGGAAGCGTGAATATGTTTGATCTCAATCCTTATACTCAATTTAAAAAATTGGGTATCACTTATAGCCGTGTCAGCCAGTTAATGCAATATTTTTGGTTAAAAATGAGACAAATTTGGACAATACCTACAATGACGAGTTCATTTGTCATCTCTATCACTAGTTATTTCGCTTTGTATTGTAATTTTATTTAATCCCAAATTTTGATTGATTATAATTTAATGCATTTTCAACTTCAAATTTTATTTTTGATTTAATTAAGTTTTAAGTACCTTACAAATTTGGATACTTATTAAAAAGTTTCGCTTTATTGAGTGTTCAAAATATATTTTATTTTCTATAAGTAACCAACCATTTGTTTTGTAGTCAACGAGACAGTGTAATCCAGTTTAAACTCGCCAATCAATTCACTCATTTTTTTTATTCAATTTCCTTCAACTCGCTCCTTCTCAAGAAATAAAAAATATTTTGAACACTCAATAGAATGTTTTAAAATATATAAAATTGAAAATATCCAAAATTATTGAAATATTTAAAACTCAATCAAGCCTTTATTTTTTTATATTTTAATTTTTGTAGTTAGTTCTCTCATTGATAAAATATTTAGGCTAATAAATAGAAATTTATGGCTCATGCATCATAAAAGATAGAAATATACTTAAACACATTACCTGTAGTATCCTAGAAAATAGCTTTAAAATAGAGACATATTAAAACCTATGATTTATCTTTAGATATAAATAAACCTAAATATTTTTTTGAAAGAGAAAAGTTTATATAATTAGGAAATCAGTATTCGGGTTTCTTTTTTATAAACATCACCACCTCTCTAAAACTGTTATCCTTTAGAGTTATGTATCTTCCTTCTAGATTTTTTTATCTCATTTGTTATCATATTGACGAGACTCGTGGTGGCGATTAAAGTAAGACTATCCGATAAGAGTCTTAGATTAAGTAATATTTTTTGTTCCTTTTTCCTTTTAGTCAGTTTTTAAGTTTTTCTAGTCACTTGAGTTTAGATTATAATTGCATGTAATATTTCTATCATCAAGATTAGTCTTTGTTAATTCAGTTCTAATGATGTGTCCTGATCGTTAATCAGAATTTTGTGGTGCATATTAGGCTATCTTTGAGATCCCTAAGTTTTTGGAGCTCTTTGTGAATTTAGGTTAGGGAAACTAGTCTTATTTTCAATAGAACCCTAAGTTAGAAACCTGGATGGGGGTGACGTGGTCACCAGTTCCAAGCTTTCTTGTAGGAATTGATTGTGGAATTTTATATGTTTGATAATTTTGAAGTATTGTGAATTGTTGTGAATTGAGAAATGATTTTAAAACTATTGTTGATTGATGTGATGTCTAATCACGACACAATATCTTCGAAAAAGGAAATACTGGTGCTGAGATTATTTAGGTTGTTCATTGTTTGTAGATTTGATCAATAAAGAAGTATCCTGACTCTACTTGTATATTGGAATATATTGATGAAGATATTCAGGTAGTAATAGTCGAAGGAGGTTCATATGACTACGTTATGATATGGAAAACAATCGATAGGATTAGTAGATCATATAGGTTTAACAGGTTTATATGATTGTGTTACGGTGTTGGAAATAACTCATTGGACCAGACGTGACTCATTTTGGGTTGTTGGCTGTGTAAATTTCACAACTAGGAGTCATGTGACAGGTACCGACCTCTGAATTTTATTCAATGCACGAGTGATGAGTCATTATTTTCTCCTATTTACTTGTCCTTGTGTACCTATTTTTAGTAGTGATTTGGTGTTTAACTGCCTATTATTTTCTCCATTTCACGGCTTCATTTACTAGAAATTCGTAATTTTATTTAATTCAAATTTTTTGAGCTAATTTTATTATTATTTTCTCATACCAGCTTTGGAATTTTATTGGGTTTGGATATTAATTCTGGAATTGAAGAGGAACTGCCACATTATCAGTTTTTATTTTTAGTTTTTTTTATTGGATCAGAATTGAAAGATTTAGGCCCATTAGGTTTATTGTTCAGGACTGACTTAAGTCTAGCCGCCTGTTAAAGAGGTGAAGCCAAAATATTTGATAGTCTTGGCTTTTGGGATTCAGTTTGTTCTCTGTTTTAATTTAATTTTGTTCCTGCTTTAATTTCATTTAATTTCCT